>VAPH01015051.1_pt1 | contig 15166 bp, 15 predicted proteins | sample 3393861 | NCBI WGS metagenome assembly VAPH01 (sample SAMN08290439, study PRJNA428436) | hydrothermal vent metagenome | isolation source: Deep-sea hydrothermal vent chimney | place: Atlantic Ocean: South-mid Altantic Ridge | reverse complement strand
ATGGGTAAACCCGGAGAAGATGAACCCTCGATCATGGCTTCAGCCCTTAACGAGATGTTCATTCCGTTGCTGCAGGCACAGTTTCCTGAGGTGGTGGATTTTTACCTGCCACCGGAGGCCTGCTCTTACCGCGTGGCTATTGTCAGCATCCGCAAACACTATCCGGGACATGCTCGCAGGATTATGTTTGGCATCTGGTCCTGGTTACGACAATTCACCTATACCAAAACGATCATTATCACTGACGATGACATCGATATTCGAAACTGGAAAGAAGTCATCTGGGCAATCTCCACCCGTGCCGACCCGGTACGCGATACCGTACTGGTTGAAAACACGCCCATTGATTACCTGGATTTTGCCAGCCCAAAACCAGGCCTGGGTGGCAAAATGGGTATCGACGCCACCAATAAGATTGCTTCAGAAACGGATCGCGACTGGGGCAGAATTGCCAGCATGGACAGCACTACAAAGAAAGAAATTGAGCATATCGCTCGCGCTTTAGGGTTGTAACAAATTAGACAGGGCGCCTTTAAAGGGCCCCTTCTTGATCTATATCAATACGATAGATATACCCGCATGACCTGGGTCAGGTCACCGCTAGTGAAACTCAAATATATTAGGTCCTAACTAATCTCAGTCGAAGAAGCAAGAGATGAAGATAATCCTGTTCTTCTCATTGTTCCTGGCTCTTTCAATTTCCATTGTGGCCAGTGCAGCCGATCTCGTTGCACAAATCAACCACTGTAATGACCGTCAAGGCAAGAATGGCATCTCAACAGGTGACAGTCCCCTCATTGCCGAACAGTCCTGCATTGTGTTGGTGGACGCGAGATCGCTTTTGACGATGATAGTCAGCTGTGTAAGGAATCTGAATACCAGTATGACGAAAGCAGGTAAGGCCTGCGCCGGTATCCCCTATGTCATCGCAAATAATCTGCCCGCATTTAACCAAGTGAATGGGGCCTGATTGTCATGAAATTGAGTGTCAGGAGTTTTAATACTCAACGATGAGGAGATACAAAGTGAAATCTAGCAATATTTTTAGAAGTATATTATTAACCATTTCAGTCCTGTTTTTTTCGAGCTTGGTTATCGCTCAAGCTCCGCCCAGCGAGGGTGTAAAGCAAGGCGCCCTGGCATGGGATAATTGGACCAAGGGTGGCGCCGGTGGCGGCGATATGCTTCCCGGCGGTGTTGTCAACAAGGACTATCTTCGTTGTAAAGCATGCCACGGCTGGGATGCCAGGGGTACGGACGGCGGCTACGCCAGGCGTTCACGTAAGGAAACCCGTCCCAATGCGGGCGCCGGGGATGGTGATGCGACTTCCCGGGCCATCACAAGAGGTGCGGTTACTGCAGCAATGGTCACACATACCGGCACAGGCAGGGCCTTTACTGAAGGCACAGGTAGCTGGGTTGGTCTAAACGATCCGGGTATGCAGTCTGCCGGCAATAAGGCCGCACACGTCAATGGCTACACCTTGGGTAACCAGCACCCTGATTTCTCAGGGGGTGACATGACTCAAACCCAGATCGATAACCTGGTTGAGTTTCTCAATTTCATGGATGCTGATTCAAGTGTGTATTTCACCAACATCGATCCAGGCCAAAACCCGGTCTTATATACCATAGTCGATACCGCTGATGCCGCTGCGGGCGAGACTTTTTACAATTCCAACTGCTCAGGCTGCCATGGCGACCCGGCAGCCGACCACAATGGCGGAAATATGGGTCATCCCGCGGGTGGAATGTTGGCCTACCTTGCCAAGGATGGTAAGTTCAGCGAATTTGCCCACAAGGCCCGCTGGGGCATGCCCGGCACCTCCATGAGCTATGCATCCATCGGTTCACCCACTTCGGCGAATGTAGCTGACATGATGTTATATCTGCAGGAACTCGGCGGAACCGGCTTTGCCATCAACCCGGGCCTGAGCGGACACTGGTGGAATAGAGCAGATCGTAATGGTGAGGGTTTCCTGGTTGATGCTTCATTAAACTCAGCAGGTGACATTATCGTTATTGTTTCGTTTTACACCTATGACAGCATGGGTAACCAGGTCTGGATCGTCGGGTCCGGCCCCGCGGTTGGCAACCAGGTTGTTGTTGAATTTGAGATCACTGGCGGCGCTCTTTGGGGCGCGAATTTCGATCCTGCTGATGTGACCCGCACAACGTGGGGTACCGGAACGTTCACGTTCCCATCCTGCGGCGCAGGTCACATTTTGCTGTTACCGAATTCGGCCATGCAGTCAGATGGCTTTACTGATCTTGAATATGATATCGCCAGAGATGTGCTTACGCCGGGTATTAAGTGCCCGACACCGACAAGCTAATTGCCTGGTAAGCAAAAAGGACAACCGGAACAGATGTTATAAAGATACAGGTCCGGTCATCAGGGTAAGGGGTTAGCGCTGTCCGTAAAAGGGCAGCGCTTTTTTTGGAAAGACACCTACACCCCGGGTGCGTACATAAACTGCCTTAACCCGAACATTTCACCAAGGATCTGGGATTTGCGCTGTAGCTGGCGAAACAGTTTGGGGGATCGTTCGAAGAAGCATAGCGATAGCTATGGTTTGAGAAGGATCGGCCGAAATGTGAAGCCAGATGCTGTGCAAAACCGGATAGGACAAACTGTAACCGCCAGAAACAAGCCAAAACATACTTAATTTCTTGATTAAACGTTAAATATTTTATTTTGTCGTCCGCCTTGGTGAAATGTTCGGGTTAATACCTGCAACCTCGATTATCTGTGATAATAGTGGTTGGCATCAACCCGACTCCGGAAACCAAAAACACCTGACATGCGCCCGGCGGATAACCCACAGGTCTCCCACACACCAAAAAGAAGCCGGCTGCAGGCCCTGTGGGTCAACGTGCGCAAGGCAAGCAAGCCGCTGATCGACAGCGGCCTTGCCCTGTTGCCTATCGTCCTGGTCATTGGCTTTTTCCAGATATTTGTACTGCGCCAGCCGATTCCGAACCTGGGCCAGATGTTATGGGGTGCCGTTTTGGTGCTGCTGGGCCTGGCGCTGTTCGTGCGAGGCCTGGAAATGGCCCTGTTCCCGATCGGCGAAGAGATGGCCCACGATTTTGTGCGCAAAGGCAATCTGTGGTGGCTGTTGCTATTTGCCTTCACGCTGGGTTTCGGCACCACCGTGGCTGAACCTGCGCTGATTGCCATTTCACAGGAAGCTGCACGGGTCGCGGCATCCGGCCAGGTGATCGCGGATTCGGTCGCGGCCCGCAACAGTTATGCGACCGGGCTTCGCCTGACCGTGGCACTGGCTGTGGGCATTGCCCTGGTGGTCGGCGTATTCAGGATACTGAAGGGCTGGCCAGTCCAGTATCTGGTTATCGGAGGTTATCTGGGCGTTGTGGTGATGACCATTTTCGCCCCTCCGGAAATCATTGGTATCGCCTATGATTCAGGCGGCGTAACAACCTCAACAGTTACGGTGCCACTGGTGGCGGCCCTGGGTATCGGGCTGGCCAATTCAATTCGTGGTCGTGACTCGTTGATTGACGGCTTCGGCGTTATCGCATTTGCCGCACTGACACCCATTATTTTTGTTATGGCTTACGGAATGCTGTTTTGATGGATGGCCTGGCCAACTTTGGCTATGCCTTGCTGACGATGCTGCGGGATGTCGTTCCAATCGCTGCCATTTTGTTCGGTTTCCAGGTGTTGGTTCTGCGCCAGCGCATCAACAACCCGGCCAGGGTCGGGATCGGCATGGTGTTTGTGCTGGTGGGCCTGACCCTGTTTCTGGAGGGCCTGGAGTTGGCACTTTTTCCACTGGGACGATTGATGGCAGAGCAACTGACTGCGCCTGAATTCATCTATGGCGTACAAGCCGAAGCACTGGCGCAAGTGGCCTGGGCGGACTATCTTTGGGTCTATGTGTTTGCCGGCGCAATCGGTTTTGCCACCACCATAGCGGAGCCTGCCTTACTGGTCGTTGCAATCAAGGCCAACCAGGTTTCAGGTGGCACCATCACCGTCAAGGGCCTGCGCATTGCAGTCGCACTCGGCGTGGCCGTGGGTGTAGCATTGGGCACTCTGAGGATCGTCACGGGCACGCCACTGCACTGGTACATTATCACCGGTTACATCCTGGTCATTATCCAGACCACGCTCGCGCCACGCTCCATCATTCCGCTGGCTTACGACTCCGGTGCTGTTACAACATCAACCGTCACCGTACCCCTGGTGGCAGCGCTGGGCCTCGGCCTGGCTGAAACCATTCCTGGCCGCAGCCCGATTCTTGACGGCTTTGGCCTGATCGCTTCCGCTAGCCTTTTTCCGATTATGACGGTCATGGGCTATGCACAACTGGGTGAATGGCGAGCGCGGCGATTGGCGCGCCGCAACAGATCGACATAAAATTGGAAAAATCGAGGAATCAACATGCATTTTAAACTTATCATCATTATGTCCGAGGACAAACGCACCGAGGATGTCCTGAATGCCGCCCGTGATGCCGGCGCAACCGGTTGCACGGTGCTTAACCAGGCACGCGGAGAAGGTATCACCCCGACCAAGACGTTTCTCGGCCTGTGTATCGATTGCCAGGTTGACGTCATCATGCTACTCGCCGAAGAACACATGAGCAGGGAAATAATGGAGCGCGTCGCGGTCGCCGGGGAGTTTGATGAAACGCCGGGCACCGGTATCGCATTCCAGGTAGATGTGGAAGATGCAATCGGCGTACGGCACCAGATTGAGGCACTTACCGAGGAAGTGGAGGAAAGGTTATGAAAAGGCAGAAAACCATCATACGAGTGCGCGATGTGATGAAATCTGACGTGGACATCATCGACGGTATGCAGACGGTGACCGAGGCGCTCAGAATGATGAAGTTTCCGGATACACGCACCTTTATCGTCGACAAGCGCCACGACGATGATGAATACGGCGTGGTCATGTTTCGCGATCTTGCGAAGCGGGTGCTGGCCCGCAACCTGTCGCCTGACCGCGTTAATATTTACGAGGTCATGTCCAAACCCGTGTTATCCGTTCGCCCTGATATGGATATCCGCTATTGCACACGATTGTTCGACCGTTTTGGCCTGTCCAGGGCACCGGTACTCGAGAAGCAAAAGATTATTGGCCTGGTCAGCTACACGGATATCGTCCTGAAGGGTCTGATTGCCGAAGCCTTGTAAACCTGGTTTTTTCCACAGAATAATTAATTAAAATGAATAAAAAATTAAACAAGCAACCCAACTCGGACATGTGTTTTGTCTGCGGCAGAAACAACCCGGTCGGTCTGTACATGCATTTTTACGACAATGGCCAGGATGAGGTCTTCAGTGAATATGCCGTGCCCAGGCGCTACCAGAGTTATCCGGGCATCGTTCACGGTGGTATTTCGGCCTCCATACTGGATGAGGTTATCGGTCGCGTTGCGATGATCGGCGATCACCATCATTTTATGGTGTCGGTCAAACTCCAGGTACTCTACCGCCACCCGGTACCGGTTGAGACACCGCTGCGCATCAGGGGTCAAATTGTCCGCATGCGAGGCAGGCTCGGCAAGGCTCAGGGCGAGATCATACTGCCAGATGGTAAAGTTGCCTGTGAAGCAGCCATAACACTGGCCGATGTCCCGGCTGAAATCCTGTCTGAAACCAACCATTCACTGCTGCACTGGGGGGTAGATCCATAGCACCCGTGTCTGGCCCCATGACCTCCCCACCCGCCAGCAGGCTTATGGAGCCTGCTGAGTAATGGCTCTGTCGATCGACCAGGCGCCGCCACCCTGGAATGCCAAGGCTGCTGTGGCTGCCGTTAGCGCCAGCGCGTACTCAAAGCCATTGCTGGACAGGAACAGGCCATTGCCAAGGTGTACAGACACGAGTGCCACCAGCATCGTAAAAGCGCTGACGATTGCCGCCGGGCGGGTTAACAGGCCAAGGATCAGGCCAATGCCACCAAAAAATTCAGCACCGCCCGACAACAGGGCCATCAGGTAACCGGGCTCAAGACCTACTGAGGCCAGCCATTGCCCGGTTCCTTCCAGGCCATAACCACCAAACCATCCGAACAACTTTTGGGCACCGTGGGCCGCCAGAATTGTACCAACCGGCACTCTCAATATCAGGCTTGCGACACTGGCATCGGTGTTAATAAGTTTCTGTAACAGCGCTTTCATATATTCTCTCCATCAATATGTTCAAAATATGCACAGCGGATTCTTTGAACCAATATTACCAGTTACAGTTACTGTGTCACTCGCCGGACCTTTGATCCTGCACCGCACGCCGGCACGCCCGAGCAGCTTTACAAAGTGTTCAATGGTCATGACTATCGTGCTCTTTAATAGAAAACTCACCGGCTGTCCCGGCCTCATATCGCTTAATCATTTCCCGGTATGCCTGCTCAAGGTGACGGGTGAATGCCCTGGTATCAAAGAGTGTAAATCGTTCCCGGCCCTGCTGCAGATGCTGTTGAAGTAACTTCTGCCGGGCGGGATCAGCGGCCAGCTCAATGGCGAGTTGCATGTAATGCTCAAGATCCCTGCATACCAACTGGGGGAGTTCCACGGCGCGCAATAAACTGGCACCGACGCGGGATGGAAAGGTATCCCCGCTCACCGTTATCACCGGGCAACCCATCCACAGGGCATCACTGGCAGTGGTGTGCGCATTGTAGGGTAGCGTATCCAGGAAGATATCCGCCTCATGATACTGCTGTAAATACTGTTCCAGTGGTTTGGGCTCGGCGATAAACAACCGTGCTGCATCCACCCCATGTTTCTGCATTGCCCGTTGCAGGTTGCCACGCAGGTCACCCAGCGACTGGCGGCCATGCAGCCATAACACGCTGCCGGGAACGGCTTTGAGGATGGTCATCCAGCAGGCAAACATGCCCGCCGTGATCTTCCAACTGTTATTGAAGCAGCAAAATACCAAAGCATCCGGGGGCAACCCGAATGCCTCGCGACCCAGTCGTTCAGCCGGATAAGGCCGAGCCAGGTCATTGACCTGGTAACTGCCCGGCAATTGCACGATATGCTCATCGTAATCATGCCTTTCATCAAATGGCGTCACCACCGGGTCACCGATAATGTAATCGATATATTCCGCCCCCATCGAACCGGGGTAACCGAGGTAATTGACCTGTACGGGCGCCGGTCGCAAGGCCATCACTGCGGTGGCGGCCTCCAGTGTATGCCCTTTCAGATCAACAAGAACATCAACACCGTCGGCACGAATCCGTGCGGCCGCTTTGGCCGGCGACATGGCGCGAATATCAACAAATTCATCAAATGCCTTTTCCAGGCGCCGGCGAATGTTACTGTCATCATCACGGCTGTTGGAGTACGCGATGGCACGGAAATGCTGACGGTCGTGGTGCTCAAACAAACCGACCGCCAGATAGGCCGTGGGGTGGCGGTAATAATCGGCAGACAGGTAACCGATGGTCAGGCGCTTGCTGCTCTGTCGCGCAGGCGGCAGCACACTCTGACTGCCAAGTCGTTGCCCGATTCCTGCCGTCCACAAGCGTGCACAGCGCAACTGTTGACGACGGTCAGAGGGTTCCGCCAGGTAGGAAAACGGGCTGATTTGTTGCCAGCCATTATCCAGCCCTTTTGCAAGTGACCTGGACAGGTCATCCATGCCCTCCCAATCGGCCAGTTGACGTTTCACGTACAACAACGCCGACAAGGCTGCGGCATGCTCCGGATTAACCGCCAACGCGCTCACATAGGCGTCTTTAGCCGCAGGCAAATCGCCCTTTATGGACAATGCAAAACCCAGGTTGTATTGCAATTCCGGGTGGCCTGGATTAATTTTCAGGCCGGCCCGGAGACATTGCAGCGCTTCCCCGGTTCGATTCTGGTTGAGGTAAATATCCGATAGTTGCCCATAAGGCTCCGGACGCCCCGGGGCCAGCTTGATTGCTTTAATACAACAAGCAGCAGCCTCTTCCCATTGGCTCAGACGAGCCAGCACTGTGCCGAGGTTATAACAGGCCTCGGCCGAGCCAGCCTGTAGCTCAAGTGCTCTGCGATAAGCAGCTTCGGCATCTGACAGTGCGCCACACTGCTGGTGAAGATTACCGAGACTGTTCCACGCTTCTGCCAGATCCGGCTGCACAGACAGTGCACGGTCATACGATTCCCGGGCATCCTCAGGGTGTCCGAGCACACGCTGAACATTACCCAGATTACACCAGGCATCGGCGAGGCCTGCCTCTGTTTCCACCGCTTTTTTAAGCAATGGCAATGCCTCTGCACTGTGGCCTGACTGGTGCAGCAACACCGCCAGGAAATGAAGTGCATGGGCATCCGCCGGGTTGATGCGCAATGCACGCTTATACAAACCACGTGCTTGTTCAAGGCGTCCTGCCTGGTGCAATTGCAGTGCCCGCATGACCATCGGAGTCGGATGAGGAATGCTCTTTTGGGTAACCATCAGGCGCTACAGTAAACGGGAAACACAGATATCACCGGATCCCTGAATTATCTCTCTTCAGTTATATTTGGCATAACATTATAACCCGAGCCCGAAAAATGCGCCTATGCGGCTCGCCGGGATCGCCTGGTCCGAGCCCGGCCATTGCTGTTCCTGGCTCGGGTACCGGCCTCCGGGCGTCCGCCTGGCCGCCCCTTTGACCGGCCACCTGAGCGTCGCCCGCCAGGTGGCTGACGATGACCACCATTCCTGATCGGCACCGCTTTGATGCGCTCATCTGGTTCATAACCGGGAATAACAAGCTTTTCAATATCCCGCTTCAGCAAATGTTCGATGTCTGCCAGCAGTTTCTTTTCATCCACGCACACCAGCGACACAGCCTGGCCATCCTGCCCTGCCCGACCGGTACGTCCAATGCGATGGATATAGTCTTCGGGTACATTTGGTAATTCATAATTCACGACATGTGGCAATAACTCGATATCCAGTCCGCGGGCAGCGATATCGGTTGCTACAAGAACCCGGATTTTGCCCTTTTTGAAGTCAGCCAGCGCACGCGTGCGGGCACCCTGCGACTTGTTGCCATGAATGGCCGAAGCAGACAGGCCGTCGCGCTCCAATTGCTGGCTGAGCCGATTGGCCAGGTGCTTGGTACGAGTGAACACCAGTACCTGCTGCCAGTTCCCTGCGCCAATCATATGCGCAAGCAACTCCCGTTTGCGGTTTTTATCCACCGGGTGAACCACCTGCGAGATTTGCTCCGCAGTCGTGTTGCGGCCTGCAATTTGTATCTCCACGGGTGAATTCAAAAAATTATTGGCCAGTTGGTTGATCTCTTTAGAGAAAGTGGCAGAGAACAACAGATTCTGACGCTGCGCCGGCAGTGCCTTCATTATTTTCTTAATGTCGTGAATGAAGCCCATATCCAGCATGCGATCTGCCTCATCAAGCACCAGGGTTTCTACGTCACCGAGGTGGATTGTGCCGCGCCCGATGTGATCGAGCAGACGACCCGGCGTGGCCACGACAATGTCTACACCATGGCGCAATTTTGTTATCTGCGGATTAATTTTGACACCGCCGAAAATGACCGCACTGCGGTATGGCAGGAAGCGACCGTAATCACGCACACTTTCGCTGACCTGTGTGGCCAGTTCGCGGGTCGGGACCAGGATCAGGGCACGGATGCGCTGCGGCCCCTGATGGTCGGAAAGCTGTAGCTGGTGCAGCAAAGGCAAGGTAAAACCAGCGGTCTTGCCGGTACCCGTTTGCGCACCTGCAAGCAGATCATGACCTGCAAGAATGATTGGTATCGCCTGTTGCTGGATGGGTGTTGCTTGCGTATATCCCTGATGTTCAATCGCGCGCAGCAATTTGGCCGAAAGGCCAAGTTGTGAAAATTCCATTTGTTTTATTACTCCGGGATCGCCCTACCCAAACACCGTGAATCATTCACTGGTATGGGCCGGTCCGGGCTTGATCCATGGTTGGGCTCTGTCTTCCGCAAACTCAGCGCGGAAAGAGCGGCAGGCGCAGACCGAAAGTGCGCCAAGACGGCGCGCACTATAACAGGTATTGCAGCAAATAAAAGGAATTAATGAGAATTATTCCCAAGGATGATTAAGGATGATATGCCTTGTTCCTGATCATCATGGGTGGCCACAGCGCGTGCGCCAGGGCGCTTTGCATCAGTTCCGGCTCCGGATTCGGATCCGGTCTGAGCCTGCCACCCGGCTCATATAGAAATGATTCCATCGGTAATTCAGGCTGCAGAACCACAACCTTGCCTGGCACCATCCAGGCCTGGATGTTATTGAACTGCATCTGCGCGCGACCTGCACCCTGATAATATTGTGCCGTTGTCAGATCGCGCCCCAGGGCCGGATGCTGTCCGTTAACGCCGATCAGCGACAGCAGCGTGGGTAACAGATCCAGTTGGCTGCTGATGCCTGGTATACGCCGTGGCTCAATGGAGCCGCCTAAAATGACGCCGGGAATATGAAACCGTTCGACCGGAACCAGTTGATCTCCATAAACACGGGAATTGTGGTCCGAGACCACCAGGAAAACCGTGTTTTTGAAGTAGTCTGAAGCGCGGGCTTGAGCAAAGAATCTGCCCAGGGCGTAATCCGCATACTTCACAGCGGTATCACGACCGGCGTCCGGACCGGCCTCCGGGGTAACCTTGCCGGCCGGGATATCAAATGGTTCGTGATTGCTGGATGTGAATACCAGGCTGAAGAACGGCTGGTCACCCCTGGAACCGAAGTATTGATTTGCCCGCTGAAAAAGATCTTCATCCGAGACGCCCCATGAACCACGAAACTGGGGGTCTTCATAGTCGTTCTCATCAACGACAACCTCGAAACCGTTATTCAGGAAAAACCGCCGCATGTTGTCAAAGTGGGCCTCTCCACCATACAGAAAGCTGGTTTCATAGCCATGCGTTTTCAACAGGCCGGCGATGGTAAAAAAATTATCCTGGGTTTCAGCCAGTTTTACGACGCTGCGTTTTGAGGTGGGTGGGAAACCTGAAATAACCGCCTCAATACCGCGCACAGAACGGGTTCCGGTGGCATAGAGCTGCTCAAACCAGATACCTTCATCCGCCAGCTTGTCCAGTTCAGGGGTAAGATTCTTGCCGCCAAGGCTGCCAACGAACTCTGCTCCCAGGCTCTCTTCCAGAATAATCACCAGGTTCAACGGTTTTTCCAACTGGCGCGTTGCAATTTGCCTGTGCATGGTCGGCGTTTCACTTTGCAAATCCACGCTGTCGGTGAGCCCGGCATCAGCGACGACGATGCGCAACACTTCGGCATCATCCAGTTTCCCGTAGTTGGCAGCGCCACCGGCAGAATCTCGGTGCTGCTCATAAATGGCATACAACAGGGAGTAAGGCGAGTTTAACGGTAGCTGGTTGACCATGGAATCGGTGGAGAAAGCCACGGTGCTCGGGTTAACCGGACGGTGGTCAAGCGTCGATCGGACCATCATCAGGACCAGAATCAATAAAAATGGCGTAATCAGCAGGGACCACAGCCAGCGGCTTCGGGATGATGCCAGCAAAACACCCCGCGACCATCGCCAGACCAACAGGCCTGAGACCACGGCAGCAACCGTTACCGTGACCAGCATCAAGCTGTATGACGCCAGCAGCGTCGCAAAAACCTCACGCGGATATTTCAGGTATTCAACATAGAGGTAATTTGGCCGGGCATCATATTGATCAATAAAGGGAATGGTGCCCAACTCTACGAACACGACGAATAAAGTCGCTGCCACCAGGTAAACGCGAAGAATAGCCCCCCCGACCTTTCGTCCCGAGAGCCACGGCGCCGCCAGCAAGGCCGGGCCCAGCACAATACCCATCAGCACAAGATCAAAGCGCAAGCCCTGCAACAGGATAAACCACTCACCCCCGGTAGGCGCTACGCGACCCCAGTACCATGCCATTAACAACAGGCGGGAGAGGGTCAGCACCAGTACCAGGAAGCCCAAAACACGCACGGGCACCGACAGCGACCTTAAAGTGTTTATGGCGCTGTGTCCTGTGAAGCCGGCTCTTCGTCCCCTGGACTTTTAAACCGCCAGGCAAGTTTCAGCAGCAGCAACGTGCCAAACCAGCTAATGCTCACTGACCAGAGATCCTGCGAAATGAAATGGGCACCTCTCAACTGTTGGGCAAGCCCGAAAAAAATGCCCACCGCCAGGCCCGGCAACAATAACCACAAACGGTTTTTCTTAACAAACGGCCCGAAAGCAAAGTATACAGCGAGCAATCCAAAACCACTGCTTGAATGACCCGCAGGAAAACAGTGGCTGCTGCCATCGGTCGCTGAATAGAGCAAAGTCTGCAACGTGTATTGCAAATTATGCATATAGGTCAGGCGACCACCGTAACGACTGAAATCCCAGGGGCACGGCACGGCACTGACGTGCTTTAAAAATGAAACCGTAGATGGCACCAGGATCATTGCAATGATGGCGAAGGCAAATGACCAGCGCCAGGGACGCAAACGTTTTACTTTCCAACTGGCGGCATACAAGGCCATCAAAACCAGGCCAATAAAAATGATCAGCTGTTTACCCCCACGATGCATGACTTCGTAGGTGAACCAGTTCTTTCGCAATGCCCAGTACCCCCCCTCAAGCTGGTACCAGAAATCTGCGAACACGGTGTCAATCGAAGTATATTCAAACAGGTATAACGTGGGCACCACAAACAGCAGCGGCAACCAGAAGTGGTACAACCAGAAATGTGTGTCAAGGGTCTGAACCGCCCTCGGCGAACTAAACATACATCCACTCCGTTGTATTAGGATATCCCCACTGTGCGTATTGTAATCGCGCAAGGGTTAATTAGGGGTTAAGCGTATGTAAACGATATATTACTGCCAACCATGATGCCGGCAAGGCCGGGAGAGGATACAAATGACCATTCATGGATAGGTATTGCAATCGCCCGACGTATCTGATTTCGCAATCACACTTAAAATAATATTGAAACAGGCTCTGGCTATCGCTTCCGGGGCCGGACTGGGCCAGCTGATGCTGCGTTCAACAGCAGGGTCGCTGGTGGCATCGATGTACTCGCAGCCACCCGGATCAATGTCGAACCACTCGACCCGGGCCTGGGCAGTTATCGCGTAGTCCTGATCCCATACGACTATTTCTGCGTTGAGTTCAACCGAATAATCCTCGGCACTGCAGTCGCTGGTACCCTCTTCCTCGGACAATTGCTTTCCACGCAGGAAGATCGATTCAACTTCCTCGACATCAAAACAGGGGCAGGTTTCGCTGTCATCCTGGGCAAGTGCCGCCACGCCGATCAGGTTCAGCAGAACCGCTGCAGACACCGCTGGAAACATCAACAGCTTGCGAAGCGATTTACGTCTGGCTGGAGCCATACCCTGATTATAGGCCGAATCCAGCGCCAGAGCAGCGCTTCAGAATATTGGTGGTCGCCCGGGTTCACCCGTCTCAATCAAGCCGGGCCCTCTCAATCGCGTTCAATGCTTCGCGAACGCCGCCCGCGCCAATGGCGTGGATGTGAAAATCGTAACCCACTCGCTCCAGTTCGGTGATGTAGCGTGTGAGTCGGTCTTCGCTGAAATAATTGAGCCTCTTAAGAGCATATTAAGCCATTTAGTCTGCTCTTAAGAGCAGGTTATATTTGTTGATTCGGAAAAACCATGATATGCTCTTAAGAGCTGATTAACCTAGACAAGAGGCCCTTAAGAGCAAATGACAGCAAAAAACACATTGATACAGGCACCGCCCTATCCAGTCGAAAGGGCCATCAGGCGCCTTGGCGCAAACTTGCGTACTGCAAGGCTGCGTCGCAACCTGACGATTGAGGAAGTCGGTGAGAAAATCGGGACAGGCCCACGCGCAGTTTCGGATGCAGAGAAAGGCAAGGTTTCAACCGGCATTGCAGTCTACACCGCTCTGCTCTGGGCGTATGACCTTCTCGGGCCCATGAACGAGCTTGCCGATCCTGCATTGGATGAGGAAGGCTTGTCGCTATCCTTTTCAAAAGAGCGTGCCCGTGCCCGCGCGAAAGTGGAGCTTGATGATGATTTCTAAAGCGAGCCCAACAGCGTGTTTTGTCTACATTACCCTGCCGGACGAGACAGCATTCGTCACGGCCGGACGATTTGAATTGACGACAGATCGTAACGGTGTTGCAACGGGGCGTTTTGTCTACGGCAAGAGCTATCTGGAGCGCAACAACGCGGTACCGCTGGACCCCATCGAACTTAAGCTACGCAAAGGAACTTATCAAACTACTTTACTTAAAGGTGTATTTGGTGCAATAAGGGATGCGAGCCCTGACTATTGGGGCCGCCGGGTCATCGAAAAGCACAGCGGGAAGACAGAACCTGGCGAAATCGACTACCTGTTGCACTCACCAGACGACCGTGCGGGTGCGTTGGGCTTTGGTCTGAAAAGAGAGCCTCCTGCCCCCCGTCGCAAATTCAATCAAACGATAGAGCTGGAACGGCTACAAGAAATTACTGAATTAATTATTGCCGATAAGGCGCTTCCCGACGGCACTGAAGCAGCGCAGGTCCAGAATTTGGTGGATGGCTGCACATCGATGGGCGGTGCCCGTCCGAAGGCCGTAGTCGAGGATGACAACACGCTCTGGATTGCAAAATTTCATCATCCGGAGGACAAGTGGAACGATGCACGCGTTGAACACGCCATGCTCATGCTGGCCCGCGAATGTGGCCTGCAAACCGCAGAAAGCAAGGTCGTCACAATTGGCCAGCACGACGCGATACTGGTCAAACGTTTCGACCGGGAAAATACGAAGGCCGGCTACCGCAGAGGCCGCATGCTCAGTGCTTTAACGTTGTTACGTGCTGATGAAAATTATCAAAACAGGGAGAAGTGGTCCTATGTCCTGCTGGTCGAGGAACTGCGGCGCATTTCCTCTCAGCCAGGCATTGATGCAGCCGAGCTTTTCCGCCGCATGTGCTTTAACGCCCTAATCTCTAATGTTGATGATCACCCACGCAACCATGCTGTCATTGCCATGCATACCGATTGGAGACTTTCACCGGCTTACGACCTGACACCTTCTGCGCCAGTCAGCATAGAGAGGCGCGATCTGGCGCTTGAATGCGGTGATATGGGACGCCATGCCCACGCTGAAAACCTGCTGTCACAGAGCACTCGCTTTCTGCTTAAACCGGATGCCGCTAAAAATGCGCTCGATACGATAGAAGAAACAGTT
>VAPH01047294.1_pt1 | contig 15179 bp, 13 predicted proteins | sample 3393861 | NCBI WGS metagenome assembly VAPH01 (sample SAMN08290439, study PRJNA428436) | hydrothermal vent metagenome | isolation source: Deep-sea hydrothermal vent chimney | place: Atlantic Ocean: South-mid Altantic Ridge | reverse complement strand
GGTTTAACATCAAGTGGGCGGACATCGCCGTTCTCACTGATTTTGCCATTACCAACAGAGATGACTTCACCTTCCATTGGTTTTTCGGTGGCGGAATCAGGTATCACTATACCGCCGGATGTGGTGCGTTCCTCGTCCAGTCGACGTACGACTACACGGTCATGAAGGGGACGAATACTCATCTTTTTAAATCTCCAATAATTAATAAAATTAAATACTTCAGTGCAAAATTAGCACTCTACAGTGTTGAGTGCTAATGATAAGCATGGGCCGAATTATGTCAAGCTGCTAGACAAAATAAGGGTGACCTGGGAAATTTCAAGGGGTGGGCTGAAAATCAAAAGATTTTGATTTACTTATCGATACGCCGGAATTCACCTTCAATTGTTTTCGGATCAACACGCGGATCGCCGTCAGAACCCGGTTTTATCCCATTCGGGATGATGAAAAAACGGTTTAGTATATTAAGTGCAAAGCGGCGGCGCAGGGGCGGTATGAGTAGCAGGAATCCCATGGCATCGGTGATGAAACCCGGGGTCAGTAGCAGTATACCGCTGATAAACAGGCTCAAGCCTTCTATCATTTCCATGGCGGGCAATTCACCCCGGGAGACCGACAGGTTCATGCGGGTGTAGACACCGAGGCCCTGATAACGAACCAGTGAGGCGCCAATGACAGCGGTGGCAATTATTGCCAGAACGGTCCAGCCAGCACCGATAACAGAACCAATATCAATCATTAGCCAGATTTCAGCAATGGGTGCAAGGATGAACAGTAAAAGTCCCAGCGTAAGGCCTCTCATTTGTAAATCTCCTGCCATATGCAGTCGATATGGCTAATTATCAGTGGGATATGATCAGTCAGGCGATGATCCCCACCGGGTATTCTTTCGAATATGAGTTTTGGTAACTGTGCGTGACGAACAAATTTATCCGTGTAAGCTATCGGTATTATAGGGTCATTCTCGCCGTGTACAATGTGAAAAGGCACATCCATGGAGATATCTATGCCCATTACATCGTATTGTTCCGCGTCCTGCACGATGTCATATCTCAGTGAATAGGGTTCCCCACCATAGGCATCAGAGAAACTCATGTAGGTTTCAGCCTGCCATTGATGCCGTGTCTGCTCGGGCAGAGTAGACAGCCTGTTTTGCACAAAATTGAAAGCAGGGGCGATCAGCATCATACCTGAAATGCGTGGTTTGCGACGCATGGCAGCCAGCAGGCTGATCCAGGCACCCATGCTGGAGCCGTGCAAAATCAGTGATCGATCAGTTAACCAATCAATTACCCGTAACAGGTCAGAAAGTCCGGATGAGATAATCTGATCTTTCAGGTTACCATCAGATCTGCCGTGTCCACGTAGATCAAAACGCAGCCATGAGCGATCCATGGAAATGGCATGCCGTGCGAACGTCAGTGCTTTTTCTCCACCGCTATTGGAGCGGAAGCCATGAAGATAGATGCCTACCGGGCCATTGCCTGTATCGTAGAAATAACCTCGAATATTTTCTCCATCTGACTGGCTTAAACAGATTTCTTTTTCGCCAGGCAGAATGAGTGGTGTGACAATTTCAGACATATTTAGGGGCTTGCGTTGGGTTGGTTGCCGGACAAGAATAGCCTATCAGTTCTCAAACCGGATTTTAATAGCAGTACCTTAAAAGGATGTGAAATGTCTATAAATACTGACAAGCGAGTGAATGAAGGGGTTTTGCTGGTGCTGGTAACTTGCCCGGCAGATCAATCAGAAGGCATTGCTGGTGTTTTGCTTGAGTCAAAACTGGTTGCCTGCATCAATATAATCCCTCAGGTAAAATCCCTCTATCGATGGCAGGGTAAAGTGCAGCAGGACAATGAATCGTTGATGCTGATAAAATGTTCGTCAGGCAACTACCGTGCATTGGAAGAAAGGATCCTGGAGATGCATCCTTACGAACTTCCAGAGATCATCACTGTCTCAGTTGCTGGTGGCTTGCCGGATTATCTAGACTGGGTTCTCCACCCGGATAAAAACAAATCAGAGTGACACAAATGAAGAGAGCTACTTTAATGACGCGTAAGCTGCTGGCTGTATTGTTGCTGCTGACGAGTGTTCATGCATGGTCGCAGGATGATTTACTCGAACCGGACAAGGCCTTTTCACTGGAAGAGCCGATCATAAGCGCCGACAGGATTACGCTAAAATGGAAGATTGCTCCGGATTATTACCTTTACCAGAATAAATTTTCGTTTGAGTTAAAAGGTTCTTCCAGTCGCCTCGATAAGCCGTTGATGCCTCCTGCCGTTCGTAAAAAGGATGTATTTTTTGGCACGGTAGAAATATACAAAAAGTCAGTTGTTATTGAACTGCCGGTCATTCGCAGTGATCGCGATGCAGAAGATACCATTATTAAGGTGGTATATCAGGGTTGTAACGATCCGGTAGGCGTTTGTTATCCTCCCGTAAGTAAAGAACTAAAAATCACTTTGCCCGCGACAAGCGCATTCTCCTCTACTTCTTCACCCCCTGCTTCTTTACCCGCTATAAAGCCTCCATCAACACCTGCTACACGATCCGGACTGGCATCGTTGCTCGAGCAACGTTCTGGAGAAACTGAGTATTTGCCGCCGGATGAGGCGTTTCAGCTTAGTGTCATTTCTACCGCCGCTGATAAGGTGACAGTGTCGCTGTTTATTGCTGAAAATTACTATCTTTACAGGGACAAGTTTGCTTTTGAAAGCGCCACCCCTGGAATCAGTATACAACCCTACCAATTGCCTGCGGGTGAGATCAAAGAAGATGAGTTTGTTGGCCGAACTGAAGTTTATCACTATAACTTTGTTATTGATCTTGCTCTGGCAGGGAAAAGTACGGATGGAAAATTTAAGCTGATCGCTAAATATCAGGGCTGCGCCAATAAAGGTATTTGCTATCCACCGATAACCAAAACAGTAGATGTTACCCTGGGCGATGGCCCTGGTGGTGCCGGAAGTCCCGCTATACCAATAGGCTCAGAGGTAGCAAAAAGTAGCTCATCCGGTAGCGTGCCTGGAACAGAGTTGATAGCAGATGTGTCAGACGAACAAAGCGTGATGGCGATATTGTCCGGAGGCAGTGTTACCACCACCATCATTGCCTTTTTTCTGTTTGGCCTTGCGCTATCGATGACGCCCTGTGTGTTTCCCATGATTCCTATCTTGTCCGGGATTATTGTTGGTCAGGGTACGGATATCACACGCAAAAAGGCTTTCATGCTTTCCGTGGCATTCGTCCTTGGTATGTCCATCATGTATACATTTGCCGGCATGCTTGCCGGGCTGACCGGGGAGTTACTGTCGTCTGCATTCCAGAGTACATGGGTACTCGCCATTTCAGCACTGGTATTTGTATTGCTGTCATTTTCAATGTTCGGTTTCTATCAGATTCAGTTGCCGGCAGGGTTGCAGACTAAACTGACCGAAAAATCCAATAAGATACCTGGCGGTGCCTATAGCGGAGTTTTTGTGATGGGGGCGCTATCGGCATTGATCGTTGGCCCCTGCGTGGCAGCCCCCCTCTCTGGTGCATTGCTGTATATAGGTCAGAGTGGAGACTTTGTATTGGGGGGTGTTGCACTGTTTGTGATGTCGCTGGGTATGGGCGTGCCGCTATTACTGATCGGTGCATCCGCAGGCAGCTTGCTGCCGAAGGCCGGCACCTGGATGAATGCCGTAAAGGCCGTGTTTGGCGTGCTGATGCTGGGGGTCGCAATATGGCTGCTTGAACGCATACTACCGGCCGCTGTCACCATGGTATTGTGGGCTGCACTACTAATAGTTTCAGCGATCTACATGCGTGCCTTTGATTCTTTGTCTGATACTGCCTCCGGCTGGCAGCGTTTCTGGAAAGGAACAGGTATCATCTTTCTGCTCTACGGTATCGCACTTTTTGTCGGCTCACTGACCGGTGCAACAGATGTCTTTAACCCACTGGAAAAGATTTCTGGTCCTAATCAGTATCTCAGCACGCAGGGTGCTGCTGAGCGCCCGAGGGCAGGGTTAACGTTTGAAAATGTCAAAGGCCTGCCGGCGCTTGAAGCCGCGGTAGGCAGGGCGGTGAACGAAGGTAAGCCGGTCTTTGTCGATTTTTTTGCTGACTGGTGCGTGGAATGCGTACGCATGGAAAATACGACATTCAAATCACCAACGGTCATTGATGCACTTTCTGGTTACAGTCTCTTGCGGCTTGATCTGACGGCAAATGATGCAGCAGACAAAGCGGTGTTAAAGAAATTCAATCTGTTTGGCCCACCCGCCCTGCTGTTCTTCGGGCTGGATGGACAGGAAATACAAAACCTGCGCGTTATTGGTTATCAGAATGGGGCTGAGTTCACGGAAACGATTGAAAAAGTCACCAAAGCCATCGGTACAGCTCGCGTGAAGTGATGTTGAAGCATTGACTGTTTGTCGGATTGGTACCCTACCCCACAGCATATTACTTGACCACCCTGGCAACTCCATTCACATTAAATCAGGTGAATTCAGTCGATAGAAACAGGAGAAATGGATAGATAACTATCTGCGACCAGTCGTAACTTTGCTGTTAAAACCACCATAACTCCACTAATTATACATCTAACTGGACAATTCCCCGATGATTAGGCAACATACCGGGGAGAGAGGTTCCTTAATTCCTACACCCTGAATATTTGCCTGAAACACCCCTGCACAATGACAAAAATACTTATATTACATGGACCAAACCTGAATATGTTGGGAGAACGTGAGCCTGGGCATTATGGTTCGGCGACGCTGACCTGCATTAATTCTGATTGTCAGGCGCTTGCCGATGAAAAGGGGGTTGAACTGGCGTTCATGCAAAGTAATGCTGAACACGAGCTGGTTGATAGAATCCAACAGGCGGGCGAGAGTGATTTTATAATTATTAATCCAGCGGCATTCACGCATACTAGCGTTGCAATACGTGATGCACTGGCAGCCGTTGCCGTCCCCTTCATTGAAATTCATCTTTCCAATGTGCATGCACGTGAACCCTTCCGCCACAAATCCCTTTTCTCGGATCTGGCGAAGGGTGTGATCACCGGGCTGGGTCCGATTGGCTATACCCTGGCCTTGCGCGCTGCGATCGATATAACGCTGACATCTAAAGGTTAAGGAGCCCCTGATCTATTCATGAACTCATATCTTAACCCTAAAATATCCAGCTTCTTCGTTCCAAACCTTCGCAATAGCCCGCTATTACGAAGTACATGGATGTGCACGTGTTGTGATGACAGGATGTTATTGAGTGGTCGTACGGCTTGCGCCCTAAATCCGAATATTTTATACCGCAATCTACTTCGTCCAGAATAAATCAGGGGTTCCCTAAAATGGATATTCGTAAAATAAAAAAACTGATTGAGTTGCTTGAAAACTCAGGGCTTGCCGAGATTGAAATCAAGGAAGGTGATGATGCCATTCGTATCAGTCGAAGTTCAGCGACGGTGGCGGCACCTGTTGCGGCACCTGTTGAGGCGCCCGTTGCAGTAGAGGCTATAAAGAATGTAGCTGAAAACAAGGCCGGCATTCCTGACGGGCATGCTGTCACTTCACCTATGGTCGGTTCCTTCTATGCCGCCCCATCCCCTGAGTCGAAAAATTTTGTTGAGATAGGTAGCAAGGTGAAGGTTGGCGATACCCTGTGCATCATCGAGGCGATGAAAATTTTCAATGAAATTGAGGCAGATAAAGCCGGTACAATCGTCGCGATACTTAAAGAACCCGGTGATCCAACAGAGTTTGGTGAAACACTTTTCATTATCGATTAAGGAATGGAACCCCTGATTAATAATGCCATACCTCTGGCATACTGGCTGATTCACAATCAAGGCAGAACTTTGAAGGCATGCCTGGGCCGGGTGAAAAGTGACAACGCAGAGTGTAAATCAGCCTGCAGGTCTCGCAGAAGCATGGCATTATTGATCAGAGGGTCCATATGATTAACAAGATTGTCATTGCCAATCGCGGTGAAATTGCCCTGCGCATCCAGCGAGCCTGCCGGGAGATGGGTATTCAGAATGTAGCGGTTTACTCGGAGGCTGACCGGGAGGCCCTCTATGTCAAGCTTGCAGATGAATCTGTCTGTATTGGACCTGCACAGGCCAGCCAAAGTTATCTGCATATCCCCGCTATTTTGAGTGCGGCGGAGGTCACGGATGCCGATGCGATACATCCGGGCTATGGGTTTTTATCAGAAAATGCGGATTTTGCGGAATTGGTGGAGGCCTGTGGTTTTATCTTTATCGGCCCCACGGCAGCGAATATACGTACTATGGGTGACAAGGTTTCGGCCATTCAGTCTATGCACAAAGCAAACGTCCCCTGTGTGCCGGGTTCGGATGGTGTACTGGGTACTGATGATGAGACTAACCTTGCTATTGCATCAGAGATAGGCTATCCCATAATCATCAAGGCTTCGGGTGGAGGCGGCGGACGCGGAATGCGTGTAGTGCATAGCGAATCTGCTTTGTTGAATGCCATTGTGCTGACACGTACAGAGGCTGGCGCCACCTTCAATAATCCTGACATCTACATGGAAAAATATCTGGAGCACCCGCGCCATGTTGAATTCCAGGTGTTGGCGGATAAGCACGGTAACGCAGTACATTTAGGTGAACGTGACTGTTCTATGCAACGTCGACACCAGAAGGTGGTAGAAGAGGCGCCTGCACCGGGTATTACAGAAGAGCAGCGTAATACTATTGGTGAACGTTGCGCTGAAGCGTGCCGCCAGATCGCTTATCATGGTGCAGGCACTTTTGAATTTCTCTATGAGAAGGGAGAATTCTTTTTCATTGAGATGAATACACGTGTCCAGGTCGAACATCCGGTAACAGAAATGATTACGGGAATTGATATCGTCAAGGCACAAATACTGATAGCGGCGGGTGACCCACTGCCCTTTACACAAGACGATATCGAGATAAAGGGGCATGCGGTAGAGTGCCGCCTCAATGCGGAAGACCCCGAGACATTTATGCCTTCGCCGGGAAGAATTACTCAGTTTCATGCGCCCGGTGGGCCGGGTATACGTGTTGATTCGCATGTATACAACAATTATTTCGTCCCCACACATTATGACTCCATGATTGGCAAACTTATTGCCCACGGTGCAGACCGGGAAGAGGCACTGGTGAGAATGTCCAGTGCCCTGAGCGAGGTCATCATCGACGGGATAAAAACCAATATCCCTTTACACCGCAGAATTATCTCGGATCATGGCTTCAAAAGTGCTGAGTTTGATATCCACTATCTTGAGAAAAATATTACCAATACCGCATAAAGGGCCGCTTGAATAATTCAGCCGCTCTATTACTTCATGAATAATTATATTTGAATCTCAATCTGGTATATCCAGACTTATTTGAGGTGTCCCGCAATGCCCTGGCTGAAGATTACGTTTGTGGTAAAGAGGGATCAGCTGGATTTTGTCACCGAGCGACTTGAGCTTGCGGGTGCCCAGTCCGTCACTCTCGAAGATGCGGGCAACCACCCGTTATTTGACATGCAGGATGGTGAATTACCGGTCTGGGACAATAGCCTGGCAACAGGCCTGTTTAATGCAGAGCGGGGTCTGGATACGGTAATAGCAGAGCTCACGGGTATCTTTGCGCCTAAGAATCTACCGGACTATCGAGTAGCGAGCCTGCCGGACCAGGACTGGGAGCGGTGCTGGATGGACCGTTTCCAGCCAATGCAGTACGGACGTGATCTGTGGATATGCCCGACCTGGTGTGATGTTCCAGATCCTGATGCAACAAATGTTATGCTTGATCCCGGGATGGCGTTCGGCAGCGGCAGCCATGAAACTACGCGTTTGTGTATGCAGTGGTTGACGAAACAGCAGCTTGTTGGGAAAAAGGTAATCGATTTCGGATGCGGGTCCGGCATACTGGCAATTGCTGCACTCAAGCTAGGGGCTGCCAGCGCACTGGGGATAGATATCGACCCCCATGCTCTACAGGCGAGTAGCAACAATGCAAAGATCAATAATGTAAGTGAAAAACTGGAACTTGTATTGCCGTGGCAACTGCCTGAAAACAGTTTAGGTGATGTTGTTTTTGCCAACATTCTCGCGGGGACGTTAATTGATTTAAAGTCGTATTTACTGGAAATGCGCGCACAGCAGGGAGTGCTGGTGCTTTCAGGTATACTGCTCACACAGGAAACCTTGATAATTAACGCGTTTGAGCCGGGCAATATCCTGGAGGTGAAAAAAGAGGGTGTCTGGCTGATGGTGACGGTAAAAGAAAAGGCTTCAACCGGAAACATAACAGGTACAATGCAATAATGTTTACACAGTGCCCCAAATGCCAGTCAGTATTTATGGTGTCTGATAAGGATATGAAAGCTCACGAGGGCTTGGTGCGCTGTGGTAACTGCTATTCAGTTTTTAACTCAAGCTGGAATCTTACTGACGATCCGCGCAATGATTTTATCGAAGAGCCTGATAGCACGGGTACAACAGGCTTGCCAGGTAGCCGGGGTTCAGGGTTTACATTCAATATATTGGACAAAGCAGTGAATATTGTGGCTGCCACTGAATCACTGCCTGCAGCCGCCGATACAGAAGTGACGGGATCGCTGGTGCATCAGGAAGACTCGGCAGCAGGTATGCCCAATGATCTGATGCCTGATAATGACCTGGAGCCCTTTCCTGAGCCAGAGGTGGATGATTTCCATTCTCAATCATCAGCACCGGTAATAAAAAAGCACCAGGAGGAGTTGTTATATTTTGATCCAAATGTGGAGGATACTGAAATAGAGGTCACTGAAGGGCCCGAGAATGGAGTCCCCCGGATAGAGGATCTGACCCTCCTGCAAACGCCTTCATTTACCAATGAAATTCCCGCGCTTGATCAGGATGATCCGGCAGTTAAATCTGAGTTTGACGGTGAACCTGTAATGGGTTCATTAGATGCCGAGAGTATGTGGCCAGGCGGCGAAGCTAAATTTGAAAGCGAGGATGAAGCAAGCGTCGATACATCGATAATTGTTGAACCGTCAACAGCAGCGCTGTCGACGGATAGCCCCGTTGTAGAGGCACCTGCTGCCGGTGATCCGTTGTCTAGTACAACGCTGGGCGATGAAGGGGACGATTGTTCTTCGTTTGATAATGCATCGGCGAAGGATGAGATTTTGCTGCAGGACGAGGAAGAAGCCTGGTTGGTTGCCGCGGCGATAGAGGCAGAGAACGTTGAGAGCATGCCTTCACTCGAAAGTAATGAGAAGGAAGCTACCCCTGAAGAACTTCAAGAAGCGAGCAAAAGCTTTCCTGCGGACGATACCTTTTCGGTTGCGGGTGATGAGGTGGATACCGATGAATTTTTTTCTATCGAATCATTGCCGAAAACGGCCAATGAGGCATTTTCTCGTGAGGAAGAAGTTGAAAATATTGACGAATCGGTCTTTATTACATCGGAAGAGGAGGAGGTAGATGAGGCCTATGTTCCGATTTCGCTGAAAGGAGAGCGGGATGGGTCACTTCATGGTCTTGATGATTTCCCCGAGCCGGGGGAGTTGTCTGCACTGAATTACGAAGACACCATGGAAATAAATGCCATGCTGGAAGAGGCTAATATCAGCAAGGAGCAAATCGAGTCTGCTTTATCGGCAGCTGAGGTCGGAGACGAAGAAGAGGGGGCTACCGGGCCTATAGAAGAGATTTTTCTCAGTACCGATGCGGATAATGATCTGACCGAGGCTCTATTTTCTTCTGACGGGGTGAGCGGGAGTGATCAGTCGGCTGCTGAGCATAGAAAAGACAGGACCAAGCCCTTTGTTAGCTACATTAAAAACCTGATGCCACTGGGGTTGGGACAGAAGAAGGCGTGGAAAGAGCCAGTAATAGCCGATGATCAAACGCAGCTTATCCAAAGTTTGAATCGTGGTAGGAATAAGCCTGAGTTGCCTGTATGGGCAGGTAAATATTCGCTTCTTGTAGCCATCAGTATATTGTTTATTACGTTGCTTGGTCAGGTCGGGTATTTTTACATGGACAAACTGGTACGCATCACGCCGCTAATACCTTTACTGAAGGTGGGCTGCAAGATAGCGGGTTGTACAGTCCCCAATATCCAGAATATTGGTAAAATTGACCAGTTATCAAGCGGATTGACACCGCTGGCTGGGCGTGGCGGAGGCTTCAAGGTATCCAGTATTCTGGTCAACCGTGATACCAGAGCACAATCTTTTCCTGCACTGGAATTGACCCTGACTGATCGAGCGGGAAATATGATTAGTCGTCGCGTGGTTACGCGGGACAAGTATCTGACGAAAGAGAAGCCTACTGTGATGATGCCCAATGAAGCGGTAGATATAGATATACGCTTTCGTACACCTTCAATAAGGGTGGATGGTTTTGAGCTGCGATCCGTCAGTCAAAACTGGCTGGAGAGATCGAAATAAGGCCACTTCCTAATGCTCTTTTACAGACAGCATGTATAAGGGTATTATCTATCGTTTTCGAAGACTGAGTTTACAACCATCTCTTGCCACTAATGCATAGACATCAGGGCGACGGATATATATATTTTTAACATGCAGATCGGTTCGTACACATTGCCGAATCAGCTTGTTCTTGCACCGATGGCAGGAATTTCTGATCGACCATTCCGCAAGCTTTGCCGCTCATTGGGCGCAGGCATGGCTGTCTCTGAAATGATCAGCGCCAATGCCCTGGTGTGGGAAAATAAAAAAACCCGTCAACGTATCAACCATGAGGGTGAGCCAGGTCCAGTGGTGGTGCAGATTGCGGGTGCCGATCCTGACATACTGGCACTGGCCGCACAGGGAAATGTCCGGTTCGGTGCTGACATTATCGATATTAATATGGGCTGCCCGGCAAAGAAGGTTTGCAATAAACAGGCAGGTTCCGCCTTGCTTGCTAATGAAGATCTTGTCTCCCGGATACTTGATAAGGTGGTGGATAGTGTCGAAGTACCTGTGACACTGAAAATACGGACGGGCACGGATCCCGACAGTAGAAATGCCTGCCGTATTGCTGAGATTGCAGAACAGTCCGGTGTGCAGTCACTGGCAGTCCATGGGCGCACACGTCAATGTGCTTTTCGTGGCAAAGCGGAATATGAAACGATTCGTCGGGTCAAACAGCAGGTAAATATCCCAGTCATCGCTAACGGTGATATCAGTAGCCCGGAAAAAGCAGCAGAAGTGCTGGCATTTACCGGTGCTGATGCATTGATGATTGGCCGCCCTGCACGGGGCAACCCCTGGATATTTAGCCAGATTAGCCATTATCTTGAAACGGGCAGCCGGCTTGCACCACCCACTATTTCAGAGGTGAGAGATGTGCTGCTGGCACATTTGCAGGAACTTTATGATTTTTATGGTGAATATACCGGCGTACGTACTGCACGTAAGCACATTGCGTGGTACAGCAAGGGCTTTTTCGGCAGTAATGAATTCAGAAGAGAAATTATGCAGGTGGAATCATCATCTGAGCAACTGGCGAAGGTGGAAGCCTTTTTAACAACTGCTGGCCTGCGAGATGCAGCGGCATGAGCAAGAAAAAAAATCGTCCTTTGGCCACGTGTGTACGTAACTCACTTAAGCTGTATCTAAAGGACCTTAATGGCGAGGCCCCTGCTGACCTTTACGACATAGTGATTTCACAGGTTGAAAAACCCCTGCTGGAAATTATCATGCGACGAGCTGAGAATAATCAGTGCCGGGCCGCACGGATGCTGGGTATTAATCGTAATACCCTGCGTAAGAAACTGCGTGACCACGGTTTGAATTAGAAACGCGCCGCCCCGAGTCATCGCTGACTATCACACAATAATATACCAACACCCTTATTTAACAGGATTACGCCATGTCTGAGGAAAATCGAATTGTAATTAAATGCGCACTGATCAGCGTTTCAGATAAATCAGGCATTGTTGAATTTGCCAGCACGCTCAGCGCACAGGGTGTGGAGATTCTTTCAACCGGCGGCACAGCCAGTCTATTAATGGATAATGGTATCGATGTTATTGAAGTGTCGTCTTATACCGGCTTTCCCGAAATGATGGACGGGCGTGTGAAAACCTTACACCCGAAGATACATGGCGGCCTGCTGGGGCGTCGTGGCATTGATGAGGAAGTCATGCAGGAACACGGTATACAGGCTATCGATTTGCTGGTGGTCAATCTTTATCCATTCGAAAAGACTGTAGCCGACCCTGATACTGATCTCGAAACAGCCATTGAAAATATAGATATCGGTGGCCCGGCCATGTTGCGTGCTGCTTCCAAGAATTACAAAGCCGTTACAGCAGTGACTGATAGCGCTGATTATCAGCGCATACTCGATGAAATTGCCTGCAACGAGGGCGGTGTGTCTGAAGCCACACGATATGATCTGGCGATAAAAACCTTCGAGCATACCGCGCGTTATGACGGCGCCATTGCCAACTACTTTGGCTGCCTTTCTGCAGACGGTGAAAAAGAAGAGTTTCCTCGCACCTACAGTTTGCAGGTGAAAAAAGTGCAGGAAATGCGCTATGGTGAGAACCCACATCAACGTGCAGCTTTTTATGTTGAGCAAGGTTATTCTGGGGCCAGTGTTGCAAGCGCAAAACAGTATCAGGGCAAACAACTTTCCTACAATAATATGGCAGATACCGATGCCGCACTGGAGTGCGTCAAAGCATTCAATAATGGTCCTGCATGTGTCATCGTTAAGCATGCAAACCCCTGCGGTGTCGCAGAAGCTGACAGCATCATCGCGGCCTATGACCATGCTTACAGTACGGATCCGATATCGGCCTTTGGTGGCATCATCGCTTTCAATCAGGCACTGGATGCACACACAGCGAAGGCCATTATTGATCGCCAGTTTGTTGAGGTCATTATTGCTCCCGATATAGATGAAGAGGCGCAGGAGATTCTGTCGGCCAAGAAAAATGTGCGTGTGCTAGCCTGTGGCCAGTGGTCGGATCTACCCGTAGCAGGACTGGACTTCAAACGCGTCAATGGCGGCCTGCTGGTGCAGGATCGTGACCTCGGCATGATAACTGCTGATGATCTGAAAATTGTGACCCAACGCAAACCCGAAGATCGTGAGGTAGAGGACATGCTGTTTACCTGGAAAGTCGCCAAGTATGTGAAATCCAATGCCATTGTTTATGGACGTGACCGTATGACCATCGGCGTGGGTGCAGGACAGATGTCTCGTATATACAGCGCACGCATCGCAGCTATCAAGGCAGCTGATGCCGGCCTTGATGTAAACGGTTCGGTACTCGCCTCCGATGCCTTTTTCCCGTTCAGGGATGGCCTTGATGCAGCGGCAGAAGTGGGTGTGACCGCTGTCATACAGCCGGGCGGCTCTATGCGTGATGATGAGGTGATCGCGGCGGCAGACGAGCACGGTATCGCTATGGTTTTCACCGGCATGAGGCATTTCAGACACTAGTTTGGTGTAGCGAATCCAGGGAATTGTATGGCTAGACAGCGCAGACGTACAGCTAAACAAAAACAATCACCCGGCACCGGTAAAAAGTGGCTGAAACGGTCACTAAAATGGCTGGCCGTTTTATTTATCGGTCTTGTGCTGGCAGACATTTACTGGCTATCAGGCATCTGGCCGGACTGGGATAAACTGGCAAAGGGAACAGTGCCGGAATCCAGTCTGATTCGCCAGTACCGGCAACGCGCCAACATTGATTCACGTCTGCCCGAAGTGCGCTGGAATCCCGTCGAACTGAATAACATCCCCTATATTCTACGCCGGGCAGTTATCATTGCAGAAGATGGCCGCTTTTATCAACATGACGGTGTCGACTTAAAAGCCATCAGAAATGCCTGGGACTACAACCTCAGTCACATGAAGGTAAAATATGGTGCCAGCACTATCTCCCAGCAAACGGTAAAAAATCTCTTTCTCAGCAATGAGCGTAACCTACTGCGAAAATGGCACGAGCTTATTCTGACCTGGGAGATGGAGAGGCAACTTTCCAAGGACAGAATACTTGAACTGTATCTAAACATTGCCCAGTTTGGCCCGGGGATATTTGGCGTACAGGCGGCTTCTTATTATTATTGGGGACGTCCGGTATGGAGGATCAACAGAAGGCAGGCGGCCGAGCTTGCGGCCAGTTTACCGTCGCCGACGATGAATAATCCCGGGCGGTATACACCGGCTTTTGCGGCGCGGGCCGAGTCGGTGTATCGGCGTATGTCGGAGTAGTTTCATTGTGCGGGTGCACGGCATTGTTCATTTTTTATTCTTATTCTTGAATTAATCATGGCTTTTCGCACCTCATGTGCGAGTTCATTTCTTTTATACGGATAAAAGAAACGGAACCAAAGAAAAACCACCCCATGTGTTGGCCTTCGGCGTCTCTGCGCGTTTCAGTCTGAACCGGGTGCGGTGAACTCGGGCTATGCCCTCAAACATGCACCGCACTTATCCGGCTCAGACTTCCAGTGCTCGACAACCCAAAAGGGGATGGGAGGTCAAAGTCAAAAAGAAAAGATAAAACCCTGTAGGAGCGCCGTCTCGGCGCGATTGTTTTGGTAAAGAATCGCGCCGAGACGGCGCTCCTACAATGTTGCCTTTTATCTTGAGGTTGAAGTTGACCCTTAATCTCGTTCAGGATTGCCGAAAAGCGGAGGTCAACAACAGGAACAAAATCAAAATTGTAGGTCCGAATTCATCCGGACATGGTTTGTTGGAATGGGGCCAATGCTAGTGGTGCTGGCTTATCACTCGAAAATTGTTAGATATGATAATTTAATACCTGCCCCCTATTGGCTTGCTAATGTTACCATATGTGGTAACATATGCGTATGGGTAAGATACGTAGAGGGAACTACATATTTTTGACATGGATAGGAGGCCATTCTCCCCGACATGTCCACATCTACCAAAAATCGAGACTGGTAGTTAAGGAACCTCTGATCAATTCATGAACTCGCATCTTACGCCTAAAATATCCAGTTTTTTCGTTGCAAATCTTCGCAATAGCCGGCTATTACGTGCAATTTGCGCCTCAAATCTGAATATTTAAATCGCAATCTACTTCGTCCAGAATTAATCAGAGGTTCCTTAAGTGGGATCTCGAGAACAGGCAGCCCATGGAGGGAAAGGCCAGTCGAAAGTTGATTCAACTTATCGAAGAACTAGATAGTGAGGTGTGTTATGAAGAT
>VAPH01005727.1_pt1 | contig 15194 bp, 13 predicted proteins | sample 3393861 | NCBI WGS metagenome assembly VAPH01 (sample SAMN08290439, study PRJNA428436) | hydrothermal vent metagenome | isolation source: Deep-sea hydrothermal vent chimney | place: Atlantic Ocean: South-mid Altantic Ridge | reverse complement strand
GCCTGAATTCGCGTGTAGGCGATACCGCTTGCAACGAAGAACCCAAGCCCGACCGCAAGCAACGCGATCCCTAGAAGTCGGAGTCTTCGTATCATTAGATTCGCTCCTTCTGTGTGTGCTTGTGAAATGTTTCACAAGATCTAGATACATCGTCCTCCTCCTCATCAGGTTCCGTTAGGGCCATTGGTCCCACCGCGTGTTACAGACGATCGTCGGTTGTTTTCTGTGCGGTGCGAAGCCGATGACTGTACAACCTCCTGTGGACGATCGAGTTCCCTCCCGCATCGTGATTAGCGCACTCGCCGGCATACAAACTGAGAGACCCGATGGCGTCGGTCGCCCGCTATCAAGGACCGATTGTTGAGTTAGCGGTGCATTTCGACCACCATGAAGTGGTGACCAGGACTGAAACATCCGCTTTCGCGGTTCGACAACGCGGCGCGTACCTTCGTAAGCTCGCCAACCAACGTCTGCTCTCCGAGCACACGGTGGCGGCGTATCGTCGCGACCTCAGCCAGTTCGCGGAATTCTGTGGTGACGTCGCGGTGACGAACCTGGCGGACGTTGATCGAACCGTGATGCGACGGTACGTGCAGCACCTGGCCAAGAGTGGTGTGGCGCGCTCAACGCTCCAGCGAAAAGTAAGCGCGGTGCGCGGGTTTTTTGCTGACCTGGTCGAACAGGATCTGCTGGCTGTGAATCCGACCGTTGGGCTTCGTTCAATGAAGAAGCCTGCCCGGCTTCCCAAGCATCTCGCAGCGTCGCCGCTCGGGGCTCTCCTTGACCAGCTCTCCGGCACCGACCCTGTGACACTGCGTGACAGGGCGATTCTTGAGGTTCTCTATGCGACCGGCCTGCGTGTGTCCGAGCTCGCGAGTCTGACCATCGACGACGTGGAGCGCGCTGAGAGGTTCATCCGTGTCATCGGGAAAGGTGACAAGGAACGAGCGGTGCCCCTTGGTGGAGAGGCCGCGACTGCGGTCGCAAAATACCTGGAAAGCGGACGTTCCGCCCTTGCCGGGAGCGCAGTGAAAGACGAGCTTTGGGTCGGAGTGCGAGGCGGGGTACTAGACACACGGGGAATTCGGCGTATTGTTCTTCAACGACTGGGAACTTTTCCACATGCGTTGCGGCATTCTTTCGCGACACACCTTCTTGAGGGTGGCGCGGATCTGCGCGCCGTGCAGGAACTGCTCGGTCACGTTGAACTAGCCACTACCGAGATTTACACTGCCGTAACTCGAACACATCTCAGAAATGCTTATGAGCGATCCCATCCGCGTGCCTGACCCGGTCGAGCACGAACTCCAGGAGCTTTGGAAGAAGTTCAAGACCGAAGGTGACAGCAGGTCCCGCGAGGGTCTCATTCTTCACTATTCGCCGTTGGTGAAGTTTGTTGCCGGTCGCCTCGGCGCCGGTCTGCCCCGCAACGTTGATGCCCAGGATCTCGTTAGCTACGGCACCTTCGGGCTTATCGACGCTATCGACAAGTTCGATCTTGACCTCGGCTACAAGTTTCAGACCTACGCCGTTAAGCGCATCAAGGGTGCGATCCTTGATGAGCTGCGCGCCCTTGACTGGGTGCCGCGATCTGTACGTTCGCGAGCCCGCGAGATCCAGCGATCGATGGCGGAGATGGAGCATACGCTGCAGCGTTCGCCCACCGACGAAGAGCTCGCGTCCCACATGGATGTGCCGCTCAAGCAACTTCAGGATCATATGGGAGAGCTTTCAACGCTCGGTTTTATCGCACTCGACGATTTACTTAACCCGGGGGAGCGCGACAGTTCCGCGGTCGGTGATCTACTTGCCGACCCGAAAGCGCTTGATCCGAGCGGCTCGTTTGAGAAGGAGGAGTCTCGGTTCGCGCTCGCTGACTCGATCAACCGCCTGCCTGAGCGCGAACGTCTGGTTGTCACGTTGTACTACTACGAGGGTCTCACGCTCGCTGAGATAGGTCGAGTGCTTACGGTGACTGAGTCAAGGGTCTGCCAGATCCACACAAAAGCGGTGATGAGTCTGCGCAACCGCTTGATGGAGCCGCCGTATCAGCGTTGAGTTCGGTTTCCCGAAACGGTTCAGCCTGGAGTACACTCCACACTCAATAAGCAGGTTCGCTGCAATCTCCAGTGGTCGATGCGCGTATATCGCGCGTCGTGGAGGCTTAAAGAGCGCGCCGATGTACGAACCAAAAACAAGGAGAAAGCAATGCCTGCAGTAACCATGCGGCAACTGCTCGAAGCAGGTGTGCACTTCGGTCACCAGACACGACGCTGGGACCCGAAGATGCGTCCATTTATCTTCGGCGAGCGCAACGGTATCCATATCCTCGACCTTCGGCAGACGATCACAGCGGTCGACCTGGCCGCGAAGGTGGTTCGTGAGGCAACGGCAAAGGGCGGAACCGTGCTCTTCGTCGGAACCAAGAAACAAGCCCAGGCAGCCATTCAAGAGAACGCGCTTCGTGCCGGCATGCCTTACATCAACCACCGTTGGCTTGGCGGCATGCTCACCAACTTCCAGACGATCCACAAACGTATTCGTTACATGCTTGAGCTTGAGGCGATGGAAAATACCGGTGAGCTTGAGGCGATGACGAAAAAGGAGCGTCTCAAGCTCCATCGTGAGTTGGTCAAGCTCCAGGCCGTGCTCGGCGGGGTTCGTAACCTCAATGAGCCTCCCAACGTCGTGTTCATCATCGACGTAAACGAGGAGCATATTGCAGTGACCGAAGCGGCACGCATCGGGGCTGAGGTCATCGCTGTCGTTGATACGAACTGTGATCCCGACGACGTGGACATTGTGATACCCGGGAATGATGACGCGATCCGCACCGCAGAGCTCATGTCCGGTGTGCTCGCCGATGCGGCGCTCGCCGGGCTCGAAGAATTCCACGCCAAGGCGAGCAAAGGTGACGACAAGACCGCTGCCGATGGCGACGGCAAGCCCAGGGCCGAGGCGTAACGATGGCAGTTAGCGCCAAGGACGTACAGGCGCTCCGTCAGGCGACCGGCGCCGGAATGATGGATGCCAAGCGCGCCCTTACTGAGACCGACGGCGACATGGACAAAGCCAGGGACCTTCTCCGCGAGAAAGGGTTGGCCGCCGCCGCGAAACGAACAGACCGCGCGGCGACCGAAGGAACTATCGGCAGCTATATGCATGAGCAGGCCGGGCGGCCGGTCATTGGTGTGACCGTGGTGCTGTCTTCCGAAACCGATTTCGTCGCCAAGAGTGATGAGTTCCAGACCGTTGCGGACGACCTGGCGATGCACATAGCGGCTTCAGCGCCGAAGTGGATCACCGTCGAGGATGTTCCTGAGGATGCCATTGCTAAAGAACGTGAGCTCATTGCGGCCCAGGCGCGCAATGAGGGCAAGCCCGACGCGATCATCGAAAAGATCGTCGAGGGTCGCGTGAAGTCGTTTTATGCCGACTACGTGCTCACTGAACAGAAGTTCATTCGATCGGACAAGTTTGACGGTACGGTTGGCGCCCTCGTAACCGACCTCGCCGCTCGCATGGGTGAGAACATTTCGGTGACGGCAATGGCTCGTCTCGCCGTCGGCGAAGAGGTGTAGCCCGATGGGTCGACGTGTACTTCTCAAACTCTCCGGTGAGTCGTTCGCTGATCCCGAGGTCGGATACGGCATAGACCCATCCACAATCGAACGGGTGGCGGCCGAGATTGCTGAGGTTTCGCGAGAGGGATACGAGGTGGGGATCGTCGTCGGCGGCGGTAACATCTTCCGCGGCCTGAGCGCGGCCGCCGCGGGCATGGATCGGGCAAACGCCGACTACATGGGCATGTTGGCGACCGTCATCAACGGCCTTGCGCTGCGAGATGTTCTTGAGAAGGCGGGTGCAGAATGTCGTGTGCAAACGGCAGTAAACATTCAAGCCGTGGCGGAACCATATATCCGTTTGCGTGCGATCCGTCACCTCGAGAAGGGTCGGATCGTTATTTTCGCCGGAGGTACCGGCAACCCTTATTTCACGACCGATACTGCAGCAGCTTTGCGAGCTGCCGAAGTCGGTGCGGTTGCCGTCCTTAAGGCCACGAAGGTCGATGGCGTTTTCGACAAGGATCCTTCTCAGTTTGGTGACGCGGTCATGCTTCCTGATCTCTCATACCTGGAAGCGGTGAACCGCCGTCTCCGTGTCATGGACACAACAGCCATTACGATGTGTATGGAAAACAACTTGCCGATCCGCGTGTTCAACAGTTCCAAGCCGGGGAATGTTGCAGCCGCGGTACGCGGGGAGGCCGTGGGGTCTCTCGTCCACTGAAAGGCTTGCCATGGTTAAAGCGGTCCTCGAAGAGGCTCAACTCAAGATGGATCTCGCCGTGGAACACACGGCGCAGGCGTTTGGCAACATCCGAACAGGTCGCGCCAGTCCCGGCATCCTGAACCGTGTCACGGTCGACTACTACGGTACTCAGACGCCGCTCAATCAGTTGGCTGGATTTGCTGTCCCTGATGCCCGGATGCTGGTGATACAACCGTACGACAAGACCGCCATGGAGGCGATTGAGCGGGCGATTAGCGAGGCCAACCTGGGTCTGAATCCTTCAAACGACGGCAACGTTATCCGCCTCGCTTTCCCGGCGCTCACTGAGGAGCGCCGCAAGGAACTGATCCGGATGGTGCGCAACACGGCCGAGGAGGGGCGCATCTCGGTGCGCAACGTACGTCGGCAAGTGAAGGACGAGGTTGAAAGTCTTGAAGACATTTCGGAGGATGATGTTCGGCGGGCAGAAAAGACCTTGCAGAACTTCACCGATGCATCGGTTGGTCGGATCGACAGCCTGCTCGCACACAAAGAGGAAGAACTCCTCGAAGTTTAGGAGTTCCCCTAGCGTTATGGTCGAAACGGAGCAACGTGAGTTCAACAGATAGCGGCGACGGCGAGAGCCGGGACACTGGCGAGGAATCGTCGGATGTTGCTGACCCTACCCAACCGCCCTTGTTCGACCTGATGGGTGATCCCGCCGAGTACGGTGTGGACGATGCCGGGAATCCGGTCGACGTCGGCAGCGAGTTTGGCGATCTGTGGGCGACGGATGGCAATGACATTCCGGACTCCGACCCGATCGCCGGCGACCCGCTGGCCGCATCCGTCCAGCGAGCACGCAGGCTTTTCGCCAGACGTACCGCATCTCCACCACCGGACCTCGCCGAAGAGGTTGCCGGTGACGAACCGGCGCCGCAGGACGAACCCGGGAGTACTACAGATTCCGAGCCGGTGGCATCTGAGACCGCGATGATTACGGCAGGTGACAGCGGGGTGCTCGGTGCCATTCCGCGGGTTGATCCCGCGAAGTCTTCGTTGGGCGAAACCGGCTCTCCGAGCGGTGACGCTGTCGACGATTGGCTTGCTGTCACAGATCAGGTTGATCATGAAGCCGCCGCCAGCGATATGACAGCGAGCAAACGGCGGCGTTTCGGCTGGCTTCGCGCTCGAGCCGCTCCGCACGACGAGGCGGCAGCGATCGGTGAGTCATCGGCGGAAGTTTCAGCTTCTGCAACGGGTTCACCGCCTGAGGAGAAGGTGGTCGAATCGTCCTCCGGGACACCCTCCGGCTCCGTGGACAAGGGGGAGCCGATGCCCCCCTTCACGGAGCAGGTCGCAGATTCCCCGGATGAACTAACCAGAATTCCGCTGATTCGGCCCCCCGGCAGCCTCGAGGATCAGCAGTCGGGGGGTGCCACCCCGGGTGAGACCCATCCGGCGGAGGACCCCCTCCCTGTCCCAGAGTTGGAATCACCGGAAGAGGCGTCGCCACCGGTGCCTGGCGAGATTGCCGATGTCCACGACCTTTCTGCACATGTCGGCGGTCCGTCGCAACTCGTCGCACAGCAGGACCTTCAGGGCGGCGATGTGTTTGACATCGATGCTGAGACCCCGGCGGAAGACCTCGACGATGATGATGAGTTCGGCGCATCAGGGGCCTCCACAGAGGACGAAGTCGAGTCGGTCGAGGATGAGGGTCTTCGGGTCTCGTCGACACTGAGTGTTGTTCCATCGGTGCCGACCCTGAGCGCGGTGCCCGATGAACCCGGGGACTCGGTGCCTTACTCGGTGGATTCGTTCGATGACTTCGCCTTCGACTTCGAAGACCTCATCACACAACAGGCCCGGGACGAACCAGAGCGCGATCCCTCCGGCTCCCCCTTGTCCCAGTGGCCGGGAGACGGGTCTGCAAACACGTCAGAGGACTCCGAGCCGGCGGTTGCCGGTACACCTTCAAACCAGGAGCCACAGACGCAAACCGCGGACGATACGAAATCCGATCCGTCCGGTGGCGAGGCTGAGGCGAGTGCCGAAGATACGCGCCGGGCTGATATCGGCATTGAGCAGCAACCCGATAGGTCGCACGTCCCCAACAACGTTGTCCCCGAAGCGGTGGAACCTGTCACTGATGAAGACGGTGACCACGAATACGAGCACGTCGAGGTTAAGCCGGGTGCTCCTGTCGACGTTGGTGCTTTCACCCCCGATGAGTATGTACAGGAGTCGACTGCAGAGCATGCGGGGCTGGCGCGGGCAATTGCCGAGGCAGATGAACGAGGCAGCGAACATGCTGCGTTGTATGCGGCTCTCCCCGGTATGGAGGATGAGGTTGTTGGGCTGGAGGATGTGGTCGACATGACCATGGAGCAGGAGTCAGTGAGCCTCGCCAAGCCGGCACCTCAATCGGATATCGCAACGCGAGTCGGTACGAGTGTCGGCCTCGTAGCTGTTGTTGCGCTGGCCCTCCTCAATCCGCTGACGACGGGCATTCTTGCGTTCTTTGCGTTTGGCATTGCGGCCCTTGAGTATTACACCGCTCTGCAACGCGCAGGGGCACGGCCCGTGACCTGGGCAGGGCTTCTCGGGATTGCGGGTGCTTTCGTGGGAACGTGGGCTTTTGGTCTCGTTGCCATCCCCGTCTCAGTAGTGCTGGCGACGATCGCGGTCGCACTCTTTTTGTCGTTCAAGCCGACCTGGCCCCGTCCCGGAGTGAATCTGGCGTTCACGATGCTCGGTGCCGCGTGGATCGGTGGTTCCGGTGGTTTGATATTCTCGATATTGAAGAGTCCCGACTACCGAGTGCTAGTGGCTGTGCTGATCCTGATGGTGGTCGTGCTTGACGTGGCCCAGTACTTTACGGGACGAGCGTTTGGGAAGCGCCCGCTCACTCCGATCGTGTCGCCGAAGAAGACAGTCGAAGGCCTCATTGGTGGATACATAGCGCTCGTGGCAGCCGGGCTGGTGCTCTCCCGGTTTTCATTCTGGGACCAATCGACCGCGATGGTGCTCGTCGTTTCGATCGGAATCGTCGCACCGCTCGGTGACCTATCGGTCAGTGTGATTAAACGATCTCTGCGAATGAAGGATATGGGCGTGGTGTTACCCGGTCACGGCGGCGTGCTCGACCGGATTGATGCACTGCTGTTCGCCATACCAGCCGCCTGGGTTGTTTTCACCTGGGCAGGACTGATGTGAGACCGATCGTTCTGCTCGGAGCGACCGGGTCGATCGGACGCCAGACGCGCGACGTGGCGTCTCGCCAGGGATGGGAGATTGTTGGCCTCGCAGCCCGTTCTACATCCGATGAGTTGTTGGTCGCAGCCAACGAGTTCCCTGATGCAGCTGTGGTTGTTGCCGACACGCCCGACGACGGTCCGTCACACTTCAAGACCGTTCTCGGCGGCCGTGTGCAGTACGGCGACGATGCTGTCGAGGACCTTGCGTCGCGCCGTGGCGTGGTGGTCGTGAACGGAATCGTCGGTGCTGTCGGTCTTCAAGCATCGGTCGCGGCTCTGGAGGCCGGCAACCGTCTTGCTCTTGCAAACAAGGAAACCCTGGTCGCGGGTGGACCCGTCGTCCTTGAGGCGGCTCGGCGCGGAGGGGGAGAAATAGTTCCGATCGACTCGGAACACTCGGCGTTGTGGCAGTGCCTCGTGGGTGAACGACGTAGCGACGTGCGTCGTCTGATCCTCACCGCATCCGGGGGTCCGTTTCGATCCCGTACCAGGTCTGAACTGGAGAATGTCACTGTCGCCGAAGCACTCAACCATCCGACGTGGTCGATGGGGCCCCGCATCACGATCGATTCCGCAACCCTTGCCAACAAGGCTCTCGAGGTGATTGAGGCGCATTACCTCTTCAACGTGCCGTACGACGCCATAGATGTTGTTGTACACCCTGAGAGCATCGTCCATTCAATGGTGGAGTACACCGACGGTGCGATCATCGCTGAGCTCGGCGCTCCTGATATGCGCCTGCCCATCCAGTACGCGCTCGCCTATCCGGAGCGTGCCTTCGTCCCGCCCGATCCCTTCGATTTCACGGCGCAACCTCTCACGTTCCACGAACCCGACACAGACACATTCCGGTGCCTCGCACTCGGGTACGCTGCGGGGCGGATCGGGGGATCGGCCACTGCGGTGCTTAATGCGGCGGACGAGGTCGCTGTTGCTGCGTTCCTTGAGCAGCGGATAGGGTTTCTTGAGATAGCGGACGTCATTGACGCGGCACTCGAAACCGTCGAACACGGACCGGTAACTAACATTGCTGATGTGGTTGCGTACGATCACGAGGCACGCCGGGTGGCCAGCGAATGGATTGCAGGCAGGGGATAGATACAAGGTACGCGCGCTGCCACGCTACCGTTGCGGGCTAACAAGAACCACGAGGTTTCATGGGATCAATAATCGTCGGTGTCGGCATCTTGGCGGCGATCGTCATTCACGAAGCAGGCCATTTCCTTGCCGCTAAGGCTTTCGGTATGAAGGCCACTGAGGCGTTCTTCGGATTTGGTCCAAAACTGTGGTCGATCAAACGCGGCGAGACAGAGTACGGCGTCAAGGCAATACCGCTCGGCGGATACGTGCGGATCATCGGCATGAACCCGCTTGAAGAGGTTGATCCCGACGAGGAGCACCGCACATACCGCGGCAAGCCGTTCTGGCAGAAATCAGTTGTGGTACTCGCCGGTATCGGGTCACACTTCGTTGTGGCGTTTATCCTGTTCGCCATTGCTGCGGCGATGTTCGGGCAAACGTTCCAGACGCTGACGATTGACGCTGTATCGGAGATCTATCAGTCGGGTGAAGGGACTCAGCCGCTCGCCTGGGGTGAGGACGATCGTGTTATCTCGGTTGACGGCGTACCGGTCGCGGACTTTGAGTTTCTGCAGCCGACTCTCGGCCAGCCTGTTGACGTCGTGGTCCTTCGCGACGGTGAAGAGATCACTCTCGAAACCGATTTCACGCTGGCGGCTGCACCGGCCGCCAGTATCGACATTCGGCGTGGTGACACCATTACGTCAATTGACAACACACCGGTGTCGACATGGGACGAGTTTGTTGCCGTCGCCCAAGCTCGTCCCAATCTGGAGACGGCGCTCACCGTCGAGCGCGACGGTGACACAATCGATCTGAGCGTAACGCTGGCGGAGCGCGAGAGCGACGGCGTCGTCACCGGCTTTCTCGGTGTTGCCCCCGGGCAGGTAAACGAGAAGTACTCGACTCTCGGGGCGATCAGTCAGGGAGCTTCGTTTCTTGTAATAACCACTGGTGATGCAGTCGTTGGTCTGGTCGGACTCATCGGCGCGGTTCCCGACATGGTCGCCGGCGTTTTTGGAGGTAGTCCGGTTCCGGTCAACGATGTACGGCCCATTTCGCCGATAGGTCTCGTCCAGATTGCCGGCCAGGCCGAGGTTGGCGGCGCAATAGCCCTACTTGCGTCGGTGAATGTGTTTCTCGGTGTACTCAACTTGTTCCCGATGTTTCCCCTCGACGGAGGACACTTCGTTGTTGCCGCGTACGAAAAGGTTCGCGGGCGTTCCCCCGATGTCCGTAAGCTCATGCCTGTTGCGGCCGTGGTGTTGGTCTTCCTGGTGACATTGGGTCTGTACGGGGTCTATCTCGACCTGTTCAACCCGCTCCAGTTCTAGCAGTGTGTCCCGGGTGCCTTGATCGTCTGTAGGCTGTTGCAGGTATGAGTACTCCACGTTCAACGACGCGTCCACTCATGGTCGGCACTGTTCCAGTCGGGGGCGATGCGCCGGTCACTGTGCAGTCAATGACGATGACAAAGACTGCCGACGTCGATGCGACCCTGGCGCAGATCTACGCGCTGGCCGGTGCCGGCGCGGACATCGTACGGGTGACCTGCAACGACGTTGCTGCAGCTCAGGGCATTGCCGAGATGGTCCCGCGGTCACCGGTTCCACTCATTGCGGATATCCATTTTCAATACAAGCTTGCTCTTGCAGCGATCGAAGCAGGAGTTGCCGGTCTTCGGCTCAACCCGGGGAACATTCGCAAGGAGGACCACATCAAGGAGGTCGCACGGGCCGCCAAGGGGGCTGGGATCCCTATTCGGATCGGCGTCAACGCTGGATCTCTCGACAAAGACCTTCTTGAGAAACACGGTTCCGCGACACCGGAGGCTCTTGTCGAGAGTGCAATGCTTGAGGCACGATATCTCGAAGAGGTTGACTTCTACGACATCAAGATTTCCGTGAAACACTCGAACGTGCCTCGGATGATCGATTCGTATCGTTTGTTGTCTCGGACGTCTGACTATCCGCTCCATCTGGGGGTGACCGAGGCAGGACCACCCCCGGGTGGACTTATCAAGTCGGTCGCCGGCATAGGGACGCTGTTGTCCGAGGGGATCGGTAACACGATCCGGTTTTCGCTTACAGCTGATCCTGTTGAAGAGGCCAAGGCCGGTCGTCAGCTCTTGGAGTATCTCGGTTTGCGGGAGCGTTCCGACCTAGACCTCATCGCGTGTCCCTCATGTGGTCGTGCCGAGGTCGACGTGATCGATGTCGCAAACCGGGTCAACGCTGCCCTCGAAGGGTCAGGACTGCCCATTCAGGTGGCCGTCATGGGATGCGTGGTGAACGGTCCCGGGGAGGCTCGAGAGGCCGACATCGGCATCGCGGCTGGCCGTGGCAGGGGTCACCTGTTTATCAAGGGACAGGTCGTGCGTGTCGTGTCCGAAGGAACAATGGTCGAGGCGCTGATCGACGAAGCGGTCGCCCTCCACGAGGAAGGCGTCGAGGCTCGGCTCGCCAAGGCCGACGTGACTGCCGCGGATCTTGCTGAGGAGACTCGGATCGAGCTGCTGGGTATTCAGGGTGATGTCAATGACACGCAGACACGTCGAGCGGCGGTTGCCAAGATCGCGACCAAGGAAACGTGATCGGCAGGTAAGCTGGCGCCTCCCGATTCGCCGGACGGAGCAACAATGCGTTGGTCACAAGCTTTCATACCTACCCTACGCGACGACCCTTCGGATGCTGAAGCGGCGAGCCATCGGTTGCTTATCCGAGCGGGCTTCATTCGTCAGCTCATGGCGGGGAGTTACTCCATTCTTCCGGCCGCTTTTCGCGTCCGAGCAAAGATCGAGAAGATCATCAGCGAGGAGATTGACGCAATCGGTGGTCAACAGTTCTTGCTCGGCGCTCTCCATCCCTCCGATGTGTGGCGCCAGTCCGGGCGCTGGGACGTCATGGGTGACGAGATGTTTCGCATCGTCGACCGCAAGGGTGCCGATGTGGTGCTCGGCATGACGCACGAGGAGATCTTTGCGACTGTTGCAAGCGAGCTCACCTCATACAAACAGCTTCCCCAGCTCTGGTATCAGATCCAGACCAAGTTCCGCGATGAACCTCGGCCAAAGTCGGGTCTCCTGCGGGTGCGGGAGTTCACCATGAAGGACTCGTACTCGCTTGACATCGACCAGGACGGTCTCGATAAGCAGTTCGAAGCCCACTATGGCGCCTATCTGCGGATCTTTGCACGGCTCGACCTTGAAGCTATTCCGGTTGATGCGAGTTCGGGAGCGATGGGTGGGTCCGGGTCGGTGGAATTTATGGTGCGGTCCGATGCCGGCGAGGACCTCGTGGCACACTGTGTGACGTGTGGGTATGCAGCCAATATTGAACGTGCGGAATCGGTGGTTCCTGACGTTGTCGACGAGGTCGGACCGGATACGCCCGAAATGTTCGACACGCCGGGGGTGTGCACGATTGCTGCGCTAGAGACGTTTCCCGGCGGCGCGGCGGCGGACCGTCAGATCAAGACGCTCGTCTACGTCGCTGATGACACCCTGGTGCTTGCTCTCCTCCGCGGTGATCACGCGCTCCAGGAACAGAAGCTTGCCGATGCGCTTGGCGTGGGCGAGGTGCGGCCGGCTCAGGCCGAGGAGATCAGAGAACTGCTTGGTGCAGACGCGGGCAGTTTGGGGGCGGTCGGTGTCTCGGACATGACGGTGATAGCAGACAGAGCGCTCCAGGGGCGCACCAACATGACGACCGGAGCCAACAGCAACGACAAACACTATCGCGGCGTCAGTATCGAGCGAGACATGTCGGTGACCCGCTGGGTGAGCCTGCGCGAGGTCGCCGCCGGTGAGCGGTGTACGAACTGCGACAGCGGGGTCCTCGATGTGTTCAAAGCCATCGAGTGCGGTCATATCTTCAAGCTTGGCTCCAAGTATGCCGAGGCCCTCGGTGCCACTGTCCTCGACGCGAACGGTAAGAGCCGTCCCATCGTCATGGGATCGTACGGAATCGGACTCGAGCGAAACCTTGCGGCGATCGTCGAAGTACACCATGACGACAAGGGCATTGTGTGGCCGGTTTCGGTCGCCCCGTGGCAGGTCGTCATCACCGTCGTGCGGGCCAAGGATGAGCCCAGTCAGGAGGCGGCGAGCACGATTGCAGACGGTCTTGAAGCCAAGGGGTGGGATGTGATGGTCGATGACCGCAACGAACGGCCCGGAGTAAAGTTCGCCGACGCCGAGCTCGTCGGGTTTCCGTACCGGATTACGGTTGGCCCCCGCGGCCTTGCGGCAGGTACTCTTGAGGTCGTTGATCGGCGATCCGGCACCCAATCGGACGTGGCTCTCGGCGACGTCGTTGACCACGTCCACGGGCTTCTGAGCGGCTGATCAAACACGGTTTGCAGAGTTCGGGTGCGCACAATGGGTGCACCCAGGCTCTGCTATGCTGTGCGGTAACTGAGATGTGTGTCGTCGAGGTGGGCCGTGCCCGCCTTGTTTTGTGTAGTGAGTCACCAGCGTATGGAGAGAGGAGGCCCGATGACAGACCTGAATACCCGCTTGTGGGACGTGATCGAGCCATACCTTGGCGCTGAGCGTCTTGAACTCGACGACCTTGAGATTGTCGGTTCCGGTGATAGTGGACGCGTCGTTCGAATCCTGATTGATGGCGATGAGCCCGTTGATATTGACCGGATTGCCGAACTGTCGCGTGGGATCGGAAGAATGCTTGACGACGATGAGGGCCTTGCCACGTCGTACACGCTCGAAGTCGGATCGCCGGGACTTGAACGCAAGCTTCGCCGACCGAACCACTTCCAGAAGTCCATCGGTCGCGAGGTCAAAATCAAAACAAAGGGGCTGATCGCCGAATCGAAGCACCACAAGGGTGTTCTGATGTCGAGCGACGAAACCTCATGCACGCTCGAAGTCGATGGCGCCGAGCGCACGATTTCATTCGATGAAATCAACGCAGCGCGCACGGTGTTCACGTGGGAACGCGGTGCGAAACCGGGCAAGCAAAAGGTGAAGGGACCTCAGCATGGATAACAATATGATGGACGCACTTGAGCTCTTGGCCCGCGATCAGGGAGTCTCTCCCGACACCATTCTTGATGCGCTCGCCAACGCTTTGGTGAGCGCTTACAAACGAACACCCGGCGCCGCCGAGGAAGCCCGTGTCACGATTGATACGGACTCGGGCGTCATGACGGTGTACGGTCAGGAACTCGATGAGGACGGTGTCGTCGTTCGCGAGTGGGAAGACACTCCCGACGACTTCGGCCGCATTGCGGCACAGACGGCGAAGCAGGTCATCAAGCAACGCCTTCGGGATGCGAAACGCGAGCAAGTTTTTGATCTGTACGATGGTCGTGAGGGCGATCTCGTGACCGGGATAGTGCAGCAATCAGACCATCGGTTTGCGATTCTCGACCTCGGCAACGCCGAGGCGATTATGCCGTCGTCGGAGCGCATTCCCTATGAGCGTCTTGAGCGCAACAATCGTGTCAAGGCGTACATTCTCGAGGTCCGTCAGGAGGGTAAGGGCCCCCAGATAGTCGTGAGCCGGAGTCATCCCGAGTTTATCCGTTCGCTGTTTGAGCTTGAGGTGCCGGAACTCGTCGATGGTGATATTGAAATCAAGGTGATTGCCCGCGAGGCAGGGCACCGAACAAAGATCGCCGTTGCGTCGAACGATCCAAACGTCGATCCTGTCGGCGCGTGCGTCGGTGCTCGCGGTTCGCGAGTCCGCCAGGTCGTGAATGAGTTGCGGGGTGAAAAGGTCGATATCGTGGAATGGCGTGAAGACCTGCCCGCATTCATCGCCGAGGCGCTGAGCCCTGCTCGGGTCAAGGAGGTCCGGATCGATGAGGAAGAGGTATCTGCCATCGTCATCGTTCCTGACCACCAGCTGTCGCTCGCGATCGGCAAGGAAGGACAGAACGCCCGACTTGCCGCACGGTTGACGGGTCATCGCATCGACATACGATCGGAGAGCCAGGACCTCGGTCTTGACGTCGTCGTTCAAGGAGATGAGACAGCGGTAGCTACCGAAGCGGAGACCGACCCAACGGCCGCAGAATCCGCTGACATTAAGGCTGCCGTGCCGGCCGACGAGGGAGTGGACGTTCCTGAAGAGGCAGGCGATGCTGAAACGAGCGGTGACGGCGCTGCCGAGTCCGATGACACTGCCGAATCGGTCGAGGACGGAAATGCTGATACGGGTGAGGCGTCGGCCGAATCCTCAGCGGACGCCGAGACAGATGACGTCGTTGATGTCGCTGAAGTCAGCGACGAGAGCCCTAAAGCAGATGATGAGGATGACGCACCAACCGAGGGTTAATCGGAAAGTGTTTTCAAAGGAGTAACCGTGGCAAAAACCCGAATCTATGAGCTAGCACGTGAGCTTGGACGCGAGTCCAAGGAGGTGCTTGAACGCGCTCAGGAACTCGGTCTGCCGGTAAAGACGGCGTCCTCAGGGCTTGACGAGGAGCAGGTGGTTACCCTGACGTCGGCGCTCGAAGCATCATCGTCCGATACGACGGCTGAGGTCGTACCTGAGCCTGAAGCCGCGCCTGAGCCTGAAGCCGCGCCTGAGCCTGAAGCCGCGCCTGAGCCTGAAGCCG
>VAPH01018875.1_pt1 | contig 15213 bp, 4 predicted proteins | sample 3393861 | NCBI WGS metagenome assembly VAPH01 (sample SAMN08290439, study PRJNA428436) | hydrothermal vent metagenome | isolation source: Deep-sea hydrothermal vent chimney | place: Atlantic Ocean: South-mid Altantic Ridge | reverse complement strand
TTATTACCTACATAAGAATAAAGATTGCTTCCATGATTAATTTCTGATTTTTCACTTAGATTTAGCAGTCCAACAATCCCAATAGGATCCGCTGTGATGTACCGTCCTGTTCGGGGATCGTAATACCGAAAGTAGTTATAAAACAGCCCCGTCTCACTATCATAGTATTGTCCCGGAAAGCGCACATTTAATGTGACACGGTTCCCATCTCCATCCACATCTTCATTCGGGATACTCTCCCCATACGCCGTGTGCTCGGCCGACCACACCACCTTGCCGGTGCTGTCGGTCATTTGTTTGGGCGTGTCCAGATGGTCGCTGTGCACAGTATAGACGTTACCCGCGCTGTCAGCCATTTGCGCGGGGGCATAGTTCCCAGGTAGATAGGCGTAGCGTTTGATCAGGTTTCCGCTGTCGTCATACTCGCCCATGAGCTTGTCACCATCCCACAGATACCAGGTGCTGACGCCACCCGTCGTTTTCCTGACCCGCCGGCCGAAGGGATCGTAGGCATAGCTGGCACTCGTTGAGCTGTAATAATTTGTTAACCGATTTTCGTGATTATAATCAAAACCGGAAAAAATACCACCTTGTACACGCGATACCGTATTACCATCGTCATCATAACCATAGGTGGTATCAGGGCTGGGATTGAGCCGGTTATTGGTGTCATATCCCCATAAGGTGGCATCGCTAATATCTTCGCGGTTGCCTACCTCATCATAGGCAAAGTCTTCCTGTGCAGGCAGGCCACTGCCGGCAGGATGTAGTGCCTGGGTCAGTCGGTTTAAACCGTCATATGTGTAGTCGTGCAGGCCAACAAGGCTTTGAAGGCTGTCAACATTGCGATTATTGTCATACGCATAGGTGCTCAGTGCAAGTTGTCCGCTTGCCCCTGTGACGGTGATTTGCCTGACCGGGCCGTTGGCTTCATAGGTATAAGCGGTTGTGGTTCCATTGCCATGCTGGATTTGTTGTGGTGCACCGTTGCTGTAGTAGCTGACATTCATTGCCGTTGGATTAATGAGCCCGGCGCTTTGCAGGCGGTTGAGTTTGTTATACGTATAATTGTAGCTATACTTGGTCCGATAACCATTCTCGTATTGTGACAGGGATATTCGACTCCGATTCCCGTAGCGATCATAGGCGTAGCTGAAATAGCGCCAGACACTGGTACCCAGCCCCATCATGTAATAGGTGGAGACTCGATTCAAACTATCCAGTGAAGTAAAGTAAAACAGGCTAGAAAGCGCACTATCCGCGCTCGAGTTCACGACACCGGTAGTGTGATAGGTATAGCTGACTGTCCGATCTACTGTCGTGGTGCTCTGATTAGCGTAATATCTAATCGCTTTTACCGGCCCCCATCGTTCGTACTCATAGTCAATTTTCTGCTTCCGGGCGTTGATTAAATAGTCCAGCCTGTTTCTGTCGTCGTAATAATAGTCCACCCGCTGGCTCAATGGCTGGATGACCGCGGTATTATTCGACAATGCATCATACGCATAAGTCGTCGTCTGGTTTTTGGCGTCGGTGACCGACGTGAGGTTACCCACAGCATCATAGGTGAAACGCGTAATGGGGTTGGGCGTGATACCCAGTTGGGTGATTTGCGTGAGACGACTTAAGGCATCGTAGGTGTATCGGGTTTCTTTGAGGTTCGGATCGATCACCGAGGTGCGGTTACCCAGCGCGTCATAGGCATATTGGCTGACGTTACCGGCCGGATCGGTCATTTGCGTCAGGCGACCGAGGGCGTCGTGTTTAAACAGGCTGGTGCGGATGCCCGTGCCATTATCCGCTTCGGTCAGGCTTAATGGCTTGCCGCGGCTGTCATAGGTGTAGCTAAGTAACGTGAGCCAGCCCCCACTATCAGTTTGACGCTGAATAGTTTTCAGCCAGCCTTCTGCGGTATAGGTGAGTTGCGTCATCTGACCGGGGCCGTCTGCTGCCGTGCGCCCCACTTCGATTTGAGTCAGCTTGTCGTCGGTATAAGTGTAGTAAGTCTCTTCGCTCAGGGCATTGGTGATTTGGATAATGCGCCCCCGATTGTCATAAACCATGGTGGTGATGTTGCCGTTGGCATCGGTGATGCGGTTGCGGTTACCCTGGAGATCATAACCGTAGTCGACTTTGAGAAACGGGCTTTCTCCGCCTGTGCCATTATCCTGATAGACTTTCGTTAAATACGACCCGGTGTAGACGTTGGTGATGCTATGTCCATCCGGCAAGGTGGTGGTTTGCAGGCGGCCATTGCTGTCATAGGCATAAGTGGTGGTCTGGAAGGTGCCGTCGTCCTTGCGCTCTTTCTTTTCTTTTATATTAGTGGGATAACCGTTAGTATCCTTATCAAAGGTATATTCGGTGCGAAATATTGTGGTGTTTGCATCGGACATAACCTGCGCGCTTGTGATCCAGTCGTTATCATAGATCCAGCTTTTGGTGATCACCTCGCCACTAGCCAGGGTCACCACTTCGGTCGCCTTGTTGCCCGAGGCCGTGTAGGTGTAGTCACGCGCACGCAACAAAGTAATCGTGACGCCATCCGCTCCCAGTTGGCTCACTTCATCCCGGGTGCGCCACTTCATCGGATGTTCGTAAAAATAACTTTTGATGGTACCCACATTGTCACTGACACGGGTCACATAACCCTCAGTATCGAATTCATACTGGGTGACAAGTGTGTTGAGGGTTTGGCTTGCACCATCTGTAATAGTGTGGGTCGCTGTGGTCTTCTGGAAATCAATATCATACGTAATGGCCAGAATATCATTACCGTGGGTTTGCTGGAAAACCCGATCCTGGGCATCGTACTGGTTTAAATACGGGGTTGTGCTGCCTTCCTGAATGGAAGTGATGTTATGGATATCCCCGCCATTAACTCCGTCATAAGCATAACTACTCACCAAACCGTCCAGACCATTCACAGTTTCCAGGTTACCCAGTGTTAAACCATCCGCGGTCTGTTCATGCACATAACTGACTACCCGGCCATCATCGGCCACGATGCTCAGTAACCGACTGGTTGCCGCATCATAGGTCAAATCCACCGCGCGGCCGCTTAAAATGCCATCTGCGGTACGTTCTTCAATGCGCGTAAGCCGATAGTTTGACGCCACAGTGATGGGCTTGCCCGGGTCCACCCCATAGGGTGAAGCCCCAATCAGCGGCAGTTTTCCTGCCAGATCATAAATAAACTCGTGCCGGTTACCACGCGGATCGGCGATGGCCACCAAACGGCCTTCGGTGTCATAAAAATCCTGCTCGCCATTGAGGTACTTAAAGATAAAACTGCCATCTCCCTGTTTGCTTAATACTCCGCGCAATCCACCGATTGGGGGTGTATACGAACTGGTACCTGTATCAAATACCAGCTTATCCCTACGGCCACAGCCGTTGCGGATCACCACATCACCATTGGCAAATTCATACAATTGTCTGTCATGCACAAAGGCCCAGCCAAACCCTAACGGAGTGTCATAAGTTGCCTGGCTGTCATATTTACGGATGATCCGAATCGGAAATACACCGTTAATCACCAGATCTGTACGCTGAAACCGTTCAGCGCCATTAAATAACTGCACCGGCTTACCGGCCGCGCCTGAAGCCGAACCGGAACCGGCATTTCCACCTCCTCCTCCCCCACTACCCGAGCCACCACAACAACCGCCACAGGGTCCACCTGGTGGAGAACCAGAAGGTGGGGGTGGTGGCGGATTACCGGAAGTTGTTGGTGGATGTCCGGCATATAGTGCCGAGGACAAACACAGCCCGATGAAAAATAACCCTGCCCGGTTTAGCGCTCTGTAATGCATTGATAAATGTTTAAACATTTGACTTGACCTGTTAGTCCTGATGGACTTCCCTATGGCTAATCACCGTTGTTTACGGTGTGGTTCCCTTGCTTTAATGCGCTTTTCTTTTGTGTGCTGTTTGAGTATTCCTCAACCCAGATTTTTTTATGCGCAATCCCAAAATGATCATCCCGCCAGGTAAATAACCCGGTGATCACATGTTCGCCCGATGACAAGATGGATGGATCAATGATCCACTGATAGGGCGCATAGCCTGAAAGTAAACGTTCAACCATTTTTCCATCCACAAAAATAAATACCGAAACTCGCCCGATCGGCCGTGCCCGCCCTGGTGGTTGCTGTTTAGAAATATCAAAACTGAGTGGTATCTGGCGCTCAATAACAGGAATCCCTTTCATCTTCCTTATACCTTCAGGCAGGTTTGCGACAATTTCCGGGTTGTAACAACGTTGCCAGGGGTGACTCGCATGAAAATGAACAGGTTTTTCACCCACTGTTCGGGACAACATAGCTGGATCGACCAATGGCACAGATAAGGGTTTCTTATCCCTACTGAGGCGTCCCCTGTATTTTGTTTTTCCCCTCTTATCTTTTACAATCACGGTGTTGCGCGGCAGTGAATAGGCATACATGATCGGGATCATATTTTTTTTGGTAAGGGTATGCACAATTTGATTGGTGCTCCGACCATTCCACTCTTCAGTATGCCTGCCTTTTCCCCGTGGCACCCAGTCCAATAACGTTTGCACAGGCCAATGCGAAACTTCATTGCTCATTATTAGCCGTACACGGCCTGGTTTTTTAAGTTGATAGATGATATTTCCGCTACTAGCATCTAGTTGTAGTTTTTGCGGATAAATCGTCTCTCCACCTGTTTCATTGCTCTGATCATAAACGGCTTCTTCACCTGTGCTGCGCTTGGCGATCAATTTGTATATGTAGGCCTCAGGAGCTACAAGGTCGCCCTGATTATTTTTTCCATCCCAACGAAATAGTTGCTCGCCAGGTCTGGTTTTAACCTGTTTTATTTTACGCACAACATATCCATCCGGGCCTGTAAAACTAATGAGCACGGTTGCTGGTTGTGAAATACGATAGCGAAGTGTGACTGTTTCACCTCGACCCGGATCAAAATTATTTTTGTCTATTGCCACACGGGTTATGGACAATGAATTTTGAGAAGACATTGAGACTGATGTAATCATCAGAAACAGCGCAATAAAAATACTTCGGAAAGCTAAATTAAAGCTTATTATGTTTCTATTTTTTTTGTTCATGGAAGCGTTCCCAGATCAGTTCCACCTGTAATGGTTACAGAACGACTCCATACCGGTTTGCGTGACGGGCTATCATGTTTTGTCAATTGTTGAAGATGTTTCCCATTAGCGTTAATGAGGTATATTTGCTGGCGGTTTATTTTTTCTTAATCGAAAACAAGGAATTTTCCATCCGCTGACCAAAAGGGGTTGCCGGCATAGCGATTAAGCCGGGTGACCTGCCGGGGCTGTCCACTATTTACAGGAATAACCCATATCTCAAAAAATCCACTACGGGCAGATGAATATGCGATCATCCCATGGCCGGATATTACCTGATCAAATTTAAGCATTTCAGACTCACCCGAAACTATCTGTTTGCTTTTACCCTTTTCATCACTGAGCCAAAAATCATGATACACCTGCATGTTAGTTGCCATAAGACATTGACGATAAAGCAATTGACTGCCATCGGGGGTCCACATAGGAGCCAGCGCATCACTTTTATCATCACCGGCTATTTTATTGGGATTTTTACCTTCTATGCCCGATATCCATAGTGACGTTTTTCCGCGTGACAGATCTTTGGGTGATAATCCATACGCCAGGGTCTGACCATCTGGACTCCATACCGCATCAATGATCTGAAACTGGTTAAGTACCTGCCGTTCTTCTCCTGTTGCTAGTTCCAGGACATAGGTTTCACCTCGATTGGTGTTATAAAGTAATTCCTTATTTTCCAGACCCCATGCCATATGTACCTTATCAACAGGAGAATGTGTCAACTGAATCTGGTTCAACCCATCCACATTCATTATCCATAATTGCCAAAATCCGTTTGTTAAACGTAAAAAAGCTATTTTTTCTGTCTGAATATCTTTAACTGGTGCAGAAAAACCGGAGCCAAACACGCATAATAAAGCAAGTGCAATCAATAACCTCACCGTTCTGTACTCCTAAATAACACAAACGTACAGACTGCCATATCGAAAACCTGATATCGATATTGTATTTTTATAATACATATTTTTTTCATAACATTACTGGAAGACTGAGATATTACCCACGCGCACGATACTTTGACCGGTGACTGGATGGGTTGCTGTAACAATCAATGTATAGTGACCTTCAGTCGGCACCAGCCCGCCTCCACTGGCAAACCCGTCCCATGGTACTTCATAATCACCGGCAGTCTGTGGCAGATTGTTCTGCAAAATTGTTATCGTACCCGCACCAGGATCCTTGACTGAAACAGTTACATTAGCCTCATCAAGTAGACTGTATTTAAAGCTTGTAATCTGGCCATAGGAGAGATAGATAATATAAGGATCGGATTTGATGCTTATCCCCGGAACATCCGGCTTGCCATCCTCAACAAGGATATAGTTATCCCTTATTCTTCTAGCAAAAATTCCAATAGTTGAGCACAGTTCATAGACAATCGATTGAAAACCCGTGGCAATTTTCCCACTATTATCGCGCCCATTCCAGAACACAGTAATAGAACCCGGTGGCCACACAACATTCTTCTGTGGATATGGATAGACATATGCTGACCGGCCTGCATCTGTATAAGCGACACAGAAGCTGCCACGAAATGCCCCATATGTATTACTAAACGTAGATGAAATAAATTCATTTTTGTAAGGATTATAGGAGGCAACATCGCTGGGGGGGATTACCAGCTTTACTTGACCATTGCTTATTTTAATAACATGTTCATTGAATTTGTCAAAACCGCCCGTTAAGGAGCGGGCTTCAATGACATAGAGGTATGCATCACCAGCTACAAAATTACCAGCATCATCACGTCCATCCCAAATGGCGCTATGGGTGCCTGGATTCAGTGTTCCCAAAGCTATGGTCCGTATCGCTTCCGCTTCAGGTGTCTGGTCAGGATAGACTTTATCGTTAACTGTTTCCGGCACCATACGGAGTACAACATTGGCTGGTTGATTGATGTCAAAATTAATAGTCGCTGTTTCATTTCGTACAGGATTGATTTTGTCATTGGAGCGTATGACATTGGTAATTAACATGTTATTAACATTGACCGTGACCTGATCGGTTGCAACAGTACCTGACAGGCTATCACTCACAGTCAGGCGTATCGTATAAGCCCCATTGGGAACGAGCACTTCATCACGATATGAATTTGTTGCCCAGAGGGCTAATGCACTATTGTTCTGAAACAACCCACTTCCAATTTGGAACCATGAATCCAGCGACGCAGTAGAGGCATACTCTGCAATATAGGTCAGCTTACTGCTGTCAACCGCACCCTTAGTCGTTCCATTGATAACGATTATGTCCGACAAGTTATCAGAATCAGAAGGTGATGAAATAACGGCTATTGGCACCAGCGTATTCACCACCACAGCGCCACTCACAGGAATAAGCCCGGTGCCTGTTGTCGCGTCAATCGCCCGTATATCAACGCGATAAGCACCATCAGGAACAATCTGGCTTGATGTATTCAGGCCATCCCATGCCTGACTGATCTGACTGCCTGTTCCAGTGAAGCTTCGAATCACACTCGCTGTTGCATCAGATATAGTCAGTGTCCAGTTTGTATTGGTGCTAGTTGTTGCAGAAATAATCGTGACATCCTTGTTACCATCACCATTCGGTGAAATATAGGATTCGCTGATCATGAATGCGGTGATAACCGGCGACAACAACGGTGTGGTGGCATAGCCGCTAAAATTAACAAACCCGCTTCCAGCTCCAGGCGTATTGCCACCAAACTTAATCTCATAATATTCACGAGGCGAATCTATTCCCCACCAGTTCCCGGTTATATCCAGTACAACTGAACTGTTAGTACCGAAGTTACGTACGTATAGTTCGCCCCACGCATTTCCATAAATATCATTACTATTAATTACCGGTCGCGGGTTAGTAGCATTGCTATTGGTGCCGAAAATATTGATACCATAATACTTGTTGTTAACAATGCGATTTTTTGTCAACCATGGGTTGGATAAACCTGTGATATAAACTCCATTTGCATTAAACCGAATCATGCTGTTGCTGACTGTTCCTGATGCCGAATCAAAATACAGGCCATTTTGCGCATATTCCACAATGGCATAATCCATTAATATGGTCGCACCCGCATTTAACCTGATGCCTTTCCAGTCGGATATTGCAGGATTCAGTTTAGCACTGAAAAAAATGACTTCGTTGTCCTGAACACCGTTAATAACCAGATTACCATCCACAGACAATTCAGTATTTGGTGTAAATAATAAATGAACGCCAGCCGGAATAGTCCATTTAGTGTTGGCTGGGACATTTAGTGTACTGATAACAGTGTAATCCTTATCGGCCTGTAATGGCTTGATCGTGTCATAAACCTGACCAAATAAATAATTTCCACCCACAGATGTTCCACCGGTTCCATCCAGATAATCACCAAAATTTACCACTGGTGAATAAGAAGGACTATCTGTATGTTCATAAATCCTGTTTGCAATCGCGGATACATCGGCCGTTCCCCACCAGTTGTTTCGCGCCTCCAACACCACGTTTGCAGTATCGCCAAAACGAGAAGCATAGTAATCCCGACCTATGTAGCGAGTACCCGCTATGATCCCATTGTCAAAAATATTATTGTCAGTTACTACAGGATTAGGGTTGTTGGTAACATTATCATCTCCATAAGCATAAATGCCGTAATTATTCAAAGTGATAGTGCTATTGGTAACACTTCCAGTCGAACCAGCATTGAATCGCACACCATAGGTTGCATGTCGAATATCCGCACAATCAATGCCAACAACCCCGCCCGCGTAAATCCGGATTCCACTCCAGTTACCTGCTGCGGGTTTTACATTGACTGAATCAAAAATAATGGGCGAACCTATTGCCCCCTTTATTGCTATCGTTCCATTAACATTAATACCTTTATTATTTAAAAAATTAAATTTAACGCCCTCTGGTATTGTTAATATTTTTCCTGCTGGAACGGTTAATGTTGTAATTGCAGTATATATTTCACCTGTTGTTAATGACCAGGTAGCATCATCAGTTTCACCATAAATGTAATTACCATTGACAGGCCGACCTCCATCCATATCCAGATAATTTCCAAAATTCACAATTGGAAATGTTGCCCCATCACCTGCCTCTTTGATTCTATTTGCAATAGAATTAATATCTGCAGTTCCCCACCAGTTTTCTTTCGCATTAAGTACAATATTCTTATTTTTCCAACTTATTGCATAATAATCCCGACCGACCATGCGAATGCCTGTTTCACTAATACCATTATCATAGATACTATTCCCGGTTACTAAGGGTACAGGATCAACCGCACGCCCTATCTGATAAGCACCTTGTAGATATAGCCCATATTTATTTTCTGTTATACGGTTACCATTTGTAATTTGTGGTGAAGCACCATTATAAATGTAAAGACCGGTATCTGTATTTTTAATGATATTTCGTTCAATATTCGATGACGTTGATGGGCCTATTATAGCTATGCCATTTGTATTTATGTTATTACCGCCGGTCACGTAATTATTATCAATAACATTGTTAAAAATAAAAGCATATGCGCCATTACGCAGATAAATTCCTTGGTACTTAAAATCCCTGATTACATTATTCTTAATTGTTGCGCGCGCACCGTATACATCAATAGCTGTATACGCCCACTTAATTAATGCATTCTCAATAATGTTGCCTGTGCTATTCCTGCTTATGAGCACGCCCTTCCAGCTTCCTCTGGTCTGACTTGTCCCTGTCAATACGATCTGATTATCCGCTTCTCCCTGAATAACCAGGCTGCCCCCTGTCTGAACCAGTAATTGTGAGTTCGCCCCAAACTCCAATGTAACACCCGGCTGTAATGTCAGGGTTGCACCTGCGGCAACGGTAAGTACACCGGCGATGGTGTACGTGGTAGGTGTGCTGCCCGGCGTCCAGACGGTGTTGGAGATAATCGTTAAATTATTATTAGTACTATTAATTTCGCGTAATAATATGTTCTGGTAACTAACCGTCTCCACGTTACTGTGATGACTCTCCTGGCTGCCATCCCATGTTGTAGCATAAATTTCATTACTGTCATCGAACAAGGCTGCAGAGAAGCTAAAACCCCCATCCGTTGATGATGACCTAGTTGTAGCTTGCTGCGTGCCATTAACATACAGGCGCACTTCCATGTTGGGCGTTGCTGTGCCAGTGACAGCCAATGGATTATCAGTGGTCGTTGCCGGCAATGCATTTAGAACAGGCACGGACGGATCCGGGGGAACGAGCAGGTTGTAGCCTAAAAGATTATGCTCATCATTCGTGGTGCTGGATTCATAAATTATGTAGATGGGCTGATCTGCATCCAGATATGCCCCTGCGATGATGTTTTTACCATTTGTTGCACTGCCAAAATAGAGCTTGCCGGGGTAATCAGCAATGCCTGAACAGGTTTGAGTAACGGGTGCTTTTAATGATTCATAAAGAGTAACATTAGTGCCCGAGGTGGGACACACAATCGCAACATATTGCGTATCAATCGGAAGGCCAAAACGTGTGCCATGATAGGTGCGTTGTAAAAATGCAGTAGCTTCATAACCATCAGAATCCGCCACCTGGTAGGCGGCAATAGGTTTGTCGGCAATCAAATGTAGCGCAGCACCCTGACCCTGACTGGTACCCACACCAATGTTGATATTTTGCCGAATCCCGGCATTCAATGTGTAAGTTGCGGTTTGGGCATCGGAAGAATAGACGCGGACAGTAGTGTTATTTTCCACAGCAGCCATATGAGCGCCTGTCGAACGTATTCCCCAGAGCTCGGTCGAAGCCGGCGGCACAGGATAGGCATCACCTGAGGTGCCAGCCTGGTGGGAAACCAGTATAGGCCGATCAGATTTGATGATTCCCGCAATCGTGGTATCCGACCCGGCATTGATGTTTACAACCTGATCCGGGATAACCGTGTAGTTTGAAACTGCACCGCCAATATCAACGCTCACCGCCGCCTCACCGTAGGGGCTGGACAGGTAATAGGTATGCGTATCACGCGCATGCGGGATAACAAATGTGGTACCAGCAAAGCTTCCCGGCACCGGCAGGTCGGTGCCATCCACTTCGCTACCCAAGGTAAACGGCCCAGTTCCCCAGATTTCCGTCCCCGGTAACAATTCTGAACCCGCAATAGCCCCTCGTTCATGCTGATTCAAAAACAGCGTGCTGCTCCCGGCGCTGATCCAGTTGTTGTCGACCAGACTCATGACGCTAAGCGGGCCGTTCTGGAAACGTGAATTCAGACTGTAATAATTATCCTTGCGCCCGGTAATATTGTGCTCATCATTCGTTGCGCTGGCCTCATAGTAAATGTACACGGGGCGGTCTGCTTCAAGATGAGCACCAGCATTGATATTGGTACCGTTGGTGATACTGCCAAAGTAGGCCTTGCCAGGCTGTGTGCCATTACCGGCACAGGGCAGAGTTTCAGTAGCTGCACCGTTTGTCAGCGTTACATTGGTAAACTGCGGGCAGACTACAGCCACATATTGGGTGTTGATCGGAAGGCCATAGTGCGTGGCCAGATAGGGACTATCCAGAAATGCCGTTGTCTCCGCACCATCATTATCCGCTGACTGGATGGCCGCAATCGGCTTGTCGGCCACAATATGAACACCGGAACCACTGCCCTGGCTACCGCTCGGGATCGTCAATGCACGATAGCCACCCGCATTGAGGCTAAAGTTCTCGATCGCACCACTACTTCCCATTACAGTGATGGTGGTGCTATCTTCCATCGCACCTACGATGGCATTATACGAACGAATTCCCCATAGTTCCCTGGCAACAGGCGGAACAGGGTAAACATCATATGCACCACCATTAGCGGCATGGCTAATCAGGATCGGTTGATCGGATTGAATCAAGCCTGAAATATTATTTATGGAACCTGCTGAATAGCTAAGTACCTGTCCCTTCTGCGCAGTGACAACAGTCGGGGTACCACTCAGGGTAATCGTGACCTGCGCATCGGCCTTCGGACTGAGAATGTAGTAAGTATGGTCATTACGAAAATGCGGTATAACAAACTTCGTACCGATAAAATGACCCGGCACAGGCAAATCCGTTGCATCCACCTGGCTACCCAGCGTAAAGGGACCCGTGGCCGAAATCACCATGCCCGGCGTTAAATCAGGACCAGCGGGTATACTGCCGGTTTGATAGCGGTTGAGGGTGAGTGTGGTGGCGCCAACCTGGATAGTGTTGCGATCGGCAAGACTAATGACGCTCAGTGCACCGTTTTCAATTCGGGGATTTAAAATGTAATATTCATAGATCGAAGGGGCCGCCGTTAATTGCAGGGACGTGAAAAATAACCACACCCCAACCACAAGCTTTGGTAAACCACAATTGAACATTTTTGGCACCTCCCTGTCCTCGATTGCATCGTAACCGCAAACTAGCAGCTGTTCCTGATAATAGACTGCGTGTTATCCATTTTCACTGGTAACAATAAAACTGTTATCAGTTTATGGGGATAAACAGCAACGCATGCACACTCAACAAGCCATGCACACGGCTTAAAAGAATATTTTGAATGGATTTTCTATGATGCGGCGAGACATGAATACACATGGCATCATGTAAACACACCAACTCCTTCTGGCCTTTCATTATTCCTTATCCCCACCCTTAGCTTCTTAATATAATATACTTCTGTGCAGTCATTACTGACAAACAGAATTTTTATTGAGCTAATTATTTATTGAACCTTAAAAACCTTATCAAACCACAGATAAAATTTCAACCCAAATTTGCGCAGGTATTAGACTACAAACTAAAGTTATAGATTCCAAAATATACCAGTCTGTTAGACTCATTATAATTTTTATCAACATGCATAAGCCAATGTAAAACAACGCAAAAAATTCCAGAACATCACAGTCGGTATAAATATTTATTGTTCGGTGAAACACTTATTTCGCCTGTTTCGATTATGCATGGTTCAGTAGTCTATTTTTTAATCCATTGCAATCCGTGATATGGTGCAAGTAGATCTTGTTCCTTAAGTTGCATCATCAGGCCTACATCATTATTCCAGAAAGCATCTATGTGGGTGTATTTTTTCTGCCCTGATGCGGTTAGCAAGATCTGTTGTCCTATTAGTTTCAATATCATAGACAGTGTTACACTGGGTTACTTTAGCTACCGAAAATGACTTTAGGACAGGCTCTGTGATCATGCAACACATAAGCAGTAACAACGTAATCATATTTGTCGTAAGCCGAAAAAATAATCATAATAACTTCCATGGCTAAAGTCGTGATTTTCTTCCGCCTTGCGGCCGCACTAATGAATTAGCGAGTGATATACATACCGAAACGGGTGCCAACCAGCAAATGACCATCGGCGCTGTAATTCATGCTGTGCGGACTGACCGCGCCCAGCAGCGCCGGTGAACGCATGGTTTCAGTCACGCTCTGCATGTCACTGCTGATAGCAAACTCACTGATATAAGCTGTATCGATTCGGCCAGCCGCGCCACCCTTTTTCCATGCCGCCAGAATAGAATTATTACGCTGTCCCTTCTGGAAGTCCGTAACTTCTCCCTCTACGCTAATCTCAGCCAGGACATTTGCACGGTTATCCAGCAGATAAAGACTCCCGCCTGTAGCTGTGTTTGCGCTGACTACAATTTCCTTCTGTCCATCCGCATTGATATCTACAACCTGCATAGCCGTCAGTGAGACGCCCTTAAACAGGTTATTGAACAGGAAAATTGTGTCATAAAAGAGGCTTCCCTGATGTTGTTGATCGCGTTTTCGGATATATAAACCCGTATCCGTTAAATGGATTACTTCGTTCAGATTGTCAGCATCCAGATCATCGATTGCAAGATCAAGTCCCTTACCATCAGTGCGCGTGCTTTGCCAGTTCTGCCTGATTGTCGCCAGATCATAGGAAAATAAATTATTCTCAATAAACCCTGCAAGTTCAAGATCATTGTCATTATCCAGATTAGCCAGATCAAAAACCGCAACCAGGTTTCCTTCTACACCAGTAACAGGATCATTATATTGAGGAATCCAGCCACCATGCGCGGACTCGACAGCGGGTGTCATATTACCCGCATAATCAACGATCTGGTAAGAAGTAAATTCACGACTATCTGCTATATAACCACTGCTCAATACAAGTTGCTCATAGCCGATGCCACTTATATCGGCCGCCATCACCTTTTGCCCGGCAATGATTGAATTTGTCATCGAAATTCGAGAAGACATTTCAACCCGGCCGCTAGTGTAATCGATAAATGCAAAGCGGGAAGTCAGGCTAAAGCTATTGTCGGAATCAAAATCCTTTTCTGCAGGCTCCGTATTTGAGAGAAAGGTTGCATAACGAGTCCCGGGAGCATAAAGGAAGTCCACTGCACCAGTAAACGCTGTATCAAATAAAGCCAGCGATGTATTCTGTCTTTTAATCACCATTTGTGATGCGCCAAGACTGGCAGGCAGATCCATGACAGTAATCGTCCTGTACTTGTCAGTAGTAACCTTGTTAGCCCAGACAACATCCATATCCCCATCGGAATCAACATCGCCTACGCTTAAACTGACAAACCCACCATGCAGCCGATCATCGTTAAAAGAACTGCCAGCTCGACGATACAGGGCAGCCCCGGAAAAAGACGCCCTGTTAACAGAGGCATATATATCAAGAATCTCCCCCCCTGAAGACCCACCATTTACGCATTCGCCTAAAAATATTTCATCAGTACCACTATTGTCCCAGTCCATGGCGGCGATTGCACAACGCGTTGTTTCAGGATCACGAATCAATGGAAGATCACCAAACAATCCTGACTGATCATGGGGGCTGAATACTTCAACTTCTCCGATCCCTGAGTCGGAAAACAGACCAACGATTTCATTGACGCCATCGCCATCCAGATCAGCCGCGACAATCTGATCACCAAAACCATAAAAGGGTTTCGCCGCTGCCCATTGATCCTGCAAACTCACGCCATCGAAAACATAAGCTAACGAGGTCACAATCTCCGGCCGGGTATCGGCAAAATCCACATCAGCGATCAGCATGGCCGTACCGTAATTATCAACCGCGCTGGTCCAGTCATTGTTCAGTGTGCGGCTGCCGCCAGCCGGGAG
>VAPH01080431.1_pt1 | contig 15222 bp, 20 predicted proteins | sample 3393861 | NCBI WGS metagenome assembly VAPH01 (sample SAMN08290439, study PRJNA428436) | hydrothermal vent metagenome | isolation source: Deep-sea hydrothermal vent chimney | place: Atlantic Ocean: South-mid Altantic Ridge | reverse complement strand
GGATATAAGCATAAAGAACCAGTGGGATAACGCTAAAAAAGGAATAGATAATGCGAAGCACAAAATATTTATTTGTATTTGCAGTCGTTTCTTTTTTGGTTGCCAGTCAGCATGGTTCCGTAGAGGCAAACGATCCGGATTTGCCTTCAAATGCTTACCTTGACGGTAAAACATCAACTGTGGGCATCATCCTGGCACATGGAAGGGGAAAGTACCCAACGTGGCTTGTAGTAGATCCTTTACGGAAAGGTATCAACAGCCAGCTTGGATATCACACGCTGTCGATTCAGATGCCAACAGACGATATCAACTGGCGGGAATATGCAGCATTGTTTCCCGATGCCCATAAACGAATCAGAGCTTCAATTCGTTATCTGAAAGAAATAAAGAAGGTTCAAAAGGTTTACCTAATGGGTCACAGCATGGGTTCCCGGATGGCCACCTCATTTCTTGCGGACAACCCAAATTCCGGAGTAGCAGGATTTATTGGTGTCGGCATCAGAAATGGCGGCGATGCTCCCCTGGACAGCGATGCCAACTTAAGGAATATAAATCTCCCTGTGCTTGATTTGTATGGTGATGGCGGCAATGGTAAAGATGCCAGGCATGCAGATGCCAGATCTGATATGGTGAGCAAAACTTATACTCAGGTTTTAATATCCGGGGCGGATCACAAATTTAGCCAGCACGAAAAAGAGATGGTAGATGCTGTTGTAATCTGGTTAATAAAACAAAATTAGTTTTTGCATCTAATTACACGTTATCTTAAAGGTTAGTCATTACCCCAATAATCTATTTCGTTCTTCTGGCCGGCAAGCGAGAATTATTATAACGAGATGCATAAAACTGGCTGCAAAAAACATCGATGGCCCCAGTAGATTTATCATAAAAAATTCTGGCCATGGGTTTGTGAGATGAATAATGAATGCTGATAACGCGTCCCAGGTAGCGAGTGCGTTCCATGTAATGATCGTCGTCCATGCCCAGAGACCGGTTTTCTTTAAAATAAGATACGCAATCCATAACGCAGAAACCCCAATGACAGCATCACCTATAAGTGGCATTAACCACGCAATTGGCGGATCGCCTGGCATGGTGCCACCAGCTCGGTGAATAAAAAGCAGGGTCATGGCCCTGCCTGACAGTAATAAAGTAAGAATAAACATTATTTTTTGCTGCATGCTCGTTTCTCCGTAGTATCTAATGATTATAAGTACTTGCATTAAGCAAGTAGAATGATTATATAATACTACTTGTATTATGCAAGTACTTATTGTGGTAAATTTAATTGATGCGAAAACCTGAAGTCACAAACAGCAATACGTGCCCCATTGCCTACGCATTGGGTATATTCGGCGATAAATGGAGCCTCATCATTCTTCGGGATATTTTTTTTAAAGGGAAAATGTACTTCGGAGAATTTCTGGATTCACCCGAGAAAATATCCACGAATATACTGGCCAGTCGCCTGCTTAAAATGGAAGCCGAAAGTATAATATCTAAAACTCAAGACACACAAAATTTATCGAAATATATCTACCGGTTGACACACAAGGGCAAAGATTTACTCCCAGTTTTACTGGATATGGTCGAGTGGAGCGTAAAATACAATCCCCAACCGGGTATATCCAGCGATATCATCAAAGGCGCGCCAGAAAATCTGCTGACAAGGCTGCGCAAGGAAAGAGAAATATTGATTAATGACATCCTGGTTAATATGAATAAAAATGTCTAACAAGATGCTGTGTCAGAATAATTTTCGCTTTCTTAAATACGCCATGATATTTCAAAGAATAAAAATTCAGACAAAACTTTTTATCAGTTTAGTTTTATTTGCATCTTTACCTGTTGCGCATGCCGGGGAGGATGCCAATGTAATTAACTGGTATTATGCAACTATGTTTGGTACGGGTTACTATAAAGTCGGTGACGCCAGGGTTGGCATTATTCAAATTCCATTTTCGTATACATTTAAAACCACAAGGGAAAAGCAGGATAGCTATGGGATAAAATTGCTGGTACCGGTCTCCGCAGGTTTCCACTCGTTCGATTTTAACGAACTAGTTGACTTGCCAAATAACGTGGCGACATTAAGTGTGGTGCCCGGAATTGAACTAGAATATTTGGTCAACGAATCATGGGTCTTAAAGCCTTATGTAAACGCCGGGGTTGGCGAAGAATTTACCCAGAAAATCTGGTCCTGGATTTATGGCGCGGGTATTAAAAGTCGCTGGATTCTGCCCTTTCAGAAAGGTGAGTTTACACTGGGTAATTCGTTGAATTATGCTGGTTATTCCGCTAGTGAAGGTTCCACTCGGGCGATGATTTCATTTGTAGCCGGATTAAACTGGGTAACGCCATTGAATTTCAAGCTGTTTAGTCGCAACACAAATATTGGCACGCATTTTATTTACTATGGTTATCTAAACGAAATTGATTTTATAGAAGAAAACAATGAGCCATTCACAGTCAGGAATGAACTTGAAATTGCACTAAGTCTCGGCACACATAAGCCCCAGTCATTTTTAGGCTTTGATTATGCGCGATACGGGCTGGCATTCCGATATGGAAAAAACTTGCGCGCTGTGCGATTGTTCTCTGAATTTCCATTTTAGAGAGTAGTATGCACAAGTTGGCAAAGGCGTTAAAATGAATGCCTTTGGTCTTTAGTATAATGTTGACAAGGTCTTGCTATAGCTGACTAAACAGGTGACACAAATGCGATTAATTGGAATGCTCGACTCTCCTTATGTCAGACGCGTTGCAATTTGTCTTGAATTTCTTGGCGTTCCATTTGAGCACGAAGCGGTGTCGGTGTTTGGGGGCTTTGAGAAATTTCAAAGTATTAATCCAGTAGTAAAGGCCCCAACCCTTGTTTGTGACGATGGCGAAGTCCTGATGGAATCATCGTTGATCCTGGAATACATTGAAGCCACTATAGCAAGCGGCCAATCATTGTGGCCGTCAGATACTACAGAACACCAGCATGATTTCCGGGCGTTAAGTCTGGCGTTAGCAGCCTGTGAAAAGAGTGTGCAACTAATTTATGAGCGTAAACTCCGGCCCAAAGAGCTGCATTTTGAGCCCTGGTTGAGACGCGTGACCGGCCAGTTAGTGGCGGCCTTTAAGGCATTGGAGCATGAGGTGCAGGAGCGGCAGACGTCCTTTTCAGGTCCGGTTAATCATGCTTCTATCAGTGCAGCCGTTACCTGGCAGTTTACACAATCAATACTTGCTGATGTTGTGTTAGCTTCAAACCACCCTGGACTGGTAGAGTTGTCGGCCAGGTTTGAACAAATGCCCGAATTTCAGAAATATCCACCTGATGGCCCGGGCATATAAACGGATTACAATTGTTTGTCCATGGCAGCCACTTTAGCGTGAAAATGAACTAATGAAAAAACTGGAACGATTAGGTTATGACAGCTGGTTTAAAAATCATGTGGATATGGAAAAGCTGGCCGACCATGAAATTGCCCGTGTTATAGCAGTTCACAAGGACAAGTACGTGGTCACCAAAGGTGGTGACGATATTTTTGCCGAAATTACGGGCAAACTGATGTACGCAAAAGAATCCGCCGTTGATTTGCCAACTACCGGTGACTGGGTGTATGTAGATTTTCTTGAGAATGATAATTATGCAATTATTTACGATGTTGCAGTCAGAAAAACGTTAATCAAAAGAAAAAAATCAGGGAAAACGCCAGATTATCAATTGATAGCTGCCAACATTGATGTTGCTTTTATTGTCCAGTCTGCAGACCTGGATTTTAACCTGAACCGGCTGGAAAGATACCTGGTGATGATCAACGAAAATAATATTAAGCCAGTGATACTGTTGAGCAAATGTGATCTCAAATCTGATCAAGAAGTTAACCAAATTATAAAGAGCATAAGCAGTGTTGCTGTCAAGGAAATGGTATTACCTTTTAGCAACAAGGACGGAATGAATGTTGATACTATTAAAGAATTATTATTGTTCGGGCATACTTATTGCCTGTTAGGTTCGTCCGGTGTCGGTAAAACAACCTTGCTTAATAATATAATCGGCAGTGCTCTATTTGAAACTCAGCCGGTAAGAGAAAGTGATAATAAAGGGCGGCATACCACAACCAGGCGAGAATTAATCCAGCTGGAAAATGGTGCAATGATAGTGGATACGCCAGGTATGCGGGAGCTTGGTAATATAGCCGTTGATATTGGTATCGAAGAAACCTTTGAAGATATAATTGAACTATCGCTGCACTGCAAGTATAGAAATTGTCAACACGTAACGGAAAAAGGCTGCGCTTTGCTAGCCGCCATCAATGAAGGTGAATTAACAGAACAAAGGTATAATAATTATTTGAAAATGATTAAAGAATCTAACTTTAATGAAATGTCTTCTTATGATAAACGACGAAAAGACAAAAACTTCGGTAAACAGGTAAAAGCAGCCGTAAAGAAAAAAGACAGGTAATTATTATTGTGATTAATATTATTTAATATTTATAAAATAATATGGCAAAAGTTTACTTTGAAAAACTGTCCAGTTTAATCACTAAACTGAAAATAGAAAAAGAAATTCCAAAGAAAATAGAGACCAAACACTTCTTTAGCGGTGCGGCGTTATATGTTAATGATATATTGTGTGTTTCCTGGTCGCCTGTTGGCTTGGCGTTCAAATTGCCAGAAAAAGACGTTGATAAGTTAATAAAAAGTGGCAAAGCAATACCTTTAAAGTATTTTCCAAAAGGCCACATCAAAAAAGGATATGCACTTTTCCAAAATCCTGACAATGAAATACAAAGTTACTGGCTAAAATACTTTAAATTATCGGCCAAACAAGTTTAAAAGGAGATTAAATACTTTCGTGATTAAAAATGCCAAAACCGATCAAGACATTAATGAATGTTTTGATGTTATGTCTGAGCTGCGCACGAACCTGGCAAGAGCAGGTTTCCTGAAATTGGTGCGCCATATGGAGACAGAAGGTTACCAGATGGTTTATATCGAGAATGATAAAAAAGTAGTTGCGGTGGCAGGATACAGGATTTTTACAAATCTCTTTATGGGCAAGAACCTGTATGTCGATGACCTGGTAACTACTGATCAAGAACAGTCCGGGGGGTATGGTGAACAACTGATTAAATGGTTACGTGCCAGAGCCACGACTGAGGGCTGCAGATTTTTCCACCTGGATTCAGGCACCCACCGTGGCCGTGCCCATAAATTCTATTTTGAAAATGGGTTTAGTATTGCAAGCTATCATTTTAGCGAAGAGTTAAAAGATTAAAAAACAGCTTTATATAATGTAATTTATACAGAGTTAAAGGCCTATGAGATATATTTCACTGTTGCGCGGGATAAATGTATGCGGTCAGAAGAAAATAAATATGACCGACCTGAAATCGCTTTATGAAAAACAGGGTTTCCAGGATGTACTAACATATATTCAGAGCGGCAATGTGATATTTAACTCGGACATCAGTGACAGGTCGGAAATAATTAAAATTATAGAGAATGGAATCAAAAAAAGGTATAAATTTCATGTCCCGGTCACGCTGCGGACGCACCGTGAAATCTCGAATATAATAAAAAAATGTCCTTTCGGCCCAGTAGATATCGCCCTGGAGGGGAGCAAGGTATTGGTTACATTTTTGTCTACCAGGCCACTTAAAGATAAGCTGGTATTAATAAAAAAATATGTCGCCGCATCTGAAAAAATTGTCCTGACGGGAAAAGAGATATACCTTTACTGCCCGAATGGATATGGCAAGAGCAAACTGTCCAACAACTTTCTGGAGAACAAGCTGGGGGTTTTGGCCACCACCAGGAACTGGAAGTCCGTGCATAAGTTGCGCGATTTATCAGGGCAGGATTAGGTATTTTTTCTATCGCAATGGAATAGGCTTATAAGCACCTGTTTATGACTGTAGATCTGTAGTGACGGTAAGCCTTTACATTTGTCTATTTATGCACCGCCTATCTCGGAGAAATAAACTATGAACTATTTGCCAATCTCTTCGGAAAAGATTCCACTGCCCGAGAAAAAAACGAGCTACCCTGAGCCTTTTGCCTCCATGGTTAAGGGTAGAAATAAAAGAAAACTGGGTAACTATTTTGGTTTATCCAATTTCGGCGTTAATTTAACCCTTCTCTCACCAGGCGCGGCATCTGCACTATTACACAGCCACTCAAAACAGGATGAATTTATTTATATCCTGGAAGGAAGTCCAATGCTGGTAATAGGGGCAGAAGAAGTTCAAATGAGCCCGGGAGACTGTGTGGGATTTCCGGCAGGCTCGGATCTGGCGCACCAACTTGTTAATCGATCAAGCTTAATAGTAACTTACATAGAAATAGGGGACCGTTCCCCCGGGGACAAGGTTAGCTACCCGGATGACGATATAGCAATAAAGATTGCACCAAATGGTGAATTGGGGTTCACTCACAAAGATGGCTCGCCTTATTAAATGGAACCAGAATATTTAACCCTGAAGCATTTATACACTTTACACAGCTGAAGTTAATGGCAAATATTAAAATAGAACCCGGCAGTGATTTGGCAAAAGAACAATATGCCATTGTTTATGCGCCCGGTCGTAACAGGGACCGGTTTTCGGAAACCTGTGTTGAAACGGTTACATCCGAAGATCATGCAATTACTGGATCCAATCCTGAATCAAATCAATTCCCCGCGAAAGTGGTTGGCCCATGCCGCTCATCGGAAGGTTTCAGGATTTATTACCTGGTAAACTGGTTGTGTGATTTACATAAAGTTTGATGGCCAGAGAGATATAATAGAAAGATACAGTAGAGCGAAACAATAGAGGGCTACAATAGGACGCTACGAGTATGGATTTTAGTAAAATTTCATTATATTCATTACCGATACTGGTATTTTTTGTAACAGCCAGCCTTTCCGGGTGCCAGGAACCTACCACCGCAAACAGTGACCAACCCGGTAAGTGGAATACAGAATCAAAAAAATGGACAAAGGCACAAATAGTTGCGCTGGAAAGCGGTGAGTCCCTCTACGGAAAATATTGCGCGGCCTGTCATTTAAAAAATGGCCAGGGCAACATGACTAGTGGATTTCCACCGCTCAAGGGCAGTGCAATCGTCAAAGGGCCTGTTAAACGCCATGTAAACATTGTTTTGCTGGGCAAACAGGGCACGGCCATGCCTGCATATAAAAATTTAACTAATTCCGAGTTGGCAAAAATTGTAACCTATGAAAGAAATGCATGGGGCAATAATACGGGAGACTGGGCTAGCGAGATATTAATCAAGCAACTACGTGCGGCTAGTGTTAGATAGTATTATTTTTAAAATTAAAAATAGTGTTTCAGGTTACTATACGTGCGTTGCTAAAGTTATATTATTGACGGGTAAAAATCATGACTAATACCAAATCAAGAATTCTGTTTTATAGCGGAATTATTCTAATGATCTCAACGGTAGTACTTGGAGAGTTTATCCAGGATTCAGTCAAGACATTGGGCATGAAAGTTTATATGGAAGCGGGACCTGCAGAAAATAAATTTTTTATGTTATTTTTTGCTTTTGGCTTTCCGTTAGGAGTAGGCTTGGTCATGGTTGCCAGCATTATGTCCGGGCTAGGCAGTAAATCGACTGTTCGCTGGTTCCTGGCCGCTGCTATAACAGGTGTGTTATTAACATTTTTGATTCATGGCTTGTTAGGCCCTTCCCATAGCCCGTTATATTTTGGTGCGGGTGGCATTATTATTATGGTGTTAATTATTATGTATGCCTGGTACTGGTCTGCCTATCGGGCAGGTCTTGATGACAAGTTACACAGGGCTTCGGATTTTCAGGCAATGGGTTATCTTAGTTTTGCACTGGCAGCATGGAATCTTTGTGGTGTTGGCTCGATTCCCGGTATGGCGATGTACCCGGAAAAAATGTTAGCATTTGAGCCCCGATTTTTTGCTGTCGCCCAGTTAAAAGTGGTTATGGCATTTTTTGTACTGGGCTGGTTATTTACTGTGATAGGCGTTAAACAGTTTGTCTCTGCGAGTAAAACAGTAATCCATGAATAATAAAGTGACGACTCTGCCAAATGTCGACCAGGCACTACCTGGCCGGGATACACAGATGCAGGTCAATAATAAACATTTCGTCAACAACAACCCTGTTCGTGAACCATTTCCCGCGCATTTATCAAAAGCCGTTTTTGGGCTGGGATGTTTTTGGGGGGCAGAGAAAAAATTCTGGGAATTAACCGGTGTTTATTCTACAGCCGTAGGTTATGCCGCCGGCACAACGCCAAACCCGAACTACGAGGAAGTGTGTAGTGGTAAAACCGGTCACAATGAGGTAGTGCTGGTTGTTTATGATGAACTAATTATTAGTTACGAAAACTTGTTAAAAACTTTCTGGCAGGCACATAATCCTACCCAGGGCATGCGTCAGGGCAATGATACCGGGACCCAGTATCGTTCCGGTATTTATACCTATAATGACCCACAGAAAATTGTCGCCCACGAATCGCAGATAGTTTTTCAAAAAGCACTGCAAAAATTCCCAGGGACCGAGAAACTGGTCATTACAACTGAAATATTACCCGTCCAGGAATTTTATTATGCGGAGGATTACCACCAGCAATACCTGGCAAAAAATCCAGGCGGGTATTGTGGTCTCGGCGGCTTACCAGTGGTTTATCCTGATAAAATATCAGAATAAAGATTGGTAGGTAAAAAATGGAGTTAAAAAGAGAGAAGGAAAAAAAATTATTGCAGGGTTGATTGACATCGACATAGTTGTGCGCCCACAAGTTTAATAAGTTGTTCAACGGTCAGGTCGTCGGGTATATTTTGAACATCCGAGAACCAGATATTTTCAATGTTCGTATCAGGCCTGGAATCATCGGTCACTAGTGGCACGCCGACAAAAATACCTTGTTTGCCATCGTCCATGTCCAGTGTAATTAACTGGAGTGGTACAGTCTTGTTGAGCGGTATTTTTTTCATGATTACCTTCCCTAATGATTATCCTCTTTCGGTTGAGATAGCGACACCGTTGGCTGTGACTACGCGAGTAGCCTGTACAATCTGGTTGTTATTTCACTAAAAGGTTAACCCTTAACATTAAGTATAGTCCGTATTCTGACTATGCAAGCAATTAATTTTATTAAATATAACGCTTTCGTGTATATGACTAAATATTTACAGTGAAGTTCAGCATTGTTTCTATATAAACATGCGTATGGTAAGTCTGCATATCAAACCAAGCGGTGATAAGATTCAATAATCCCGTTAAATACTTAAACTAAAGCGTATATATTTCATGGCTCAATTTCACGTTTCAAGAGAAGAGTACACACCAAAATCTGAATCACAACGTAGCGATTGGCATAACCTGCGCTCGCTTATGCCCTACTTGTGGGAGTACCGTGGCAGAGTTTTGTTGGCATTGTCATGCCTGGTCCTGGCAAAAATTGCCAATGTCGGTGTACCGCTGGTGTTAAAAGAAATTGTTGATAGTCTTGATGTCCCGCCCCATCAAATATTAACTATACCGGTTTCTCTGTTGCTGGCTTATGGCGCATTAAAATTAACCAGTGGGTTCTTTAATGAACTGCGCGATATTTTATTTACCCGGGTTCGCTATCGCGCCATGCGCCGGTTAACTTTGCGGACACTTGACCATCTTCATCAACTACAGTTACGTTTTCACCTGGAACGCAAGACAGGTGCGATTACCCGGGATTTACAACGCGGGTCAGCAAGTTTAAGCAGTCTGCTTAATTACATGGTATTTAACCAGTTACCTGTACTGGTCGAATTAATACTTGTCATTACCATTATGGCCGTGAACTACGATATTCTTTTCACGCTTATAATTCTTTTAAGCATTGCTGTTTATGTTGGTTTTACATTTGCCATTACCAACTGGCGCATGGAGTATCGTCATAAAATGAACAGGCTGGAATCAAAGGCAAATAATGAAGCAGTTGATAGCCTGATTAATTATGAAACCGTTAAATATTTTAATAATGAGAGCCTGGAAATAAAACGCTGTGATGAGTCCTTAGCGGGCTGGGAAGATAGCGCTGTCCTGAGTCGTTCGTCCATGGGACTGTTAAATTTTGGCCAGGGTATGATTATTGCGATCAGTGTTACAGCAGTCATGTTTTTTGCTGCCAGGCAAGTGACACAAGGAATTATGACGCTGGGCGACCTGGTCCTGGTGAATGCGTTTTTATTGCAACTATTTATTCCATTGGGGTTTCTCGGCGTTGTCTATCGGCAAATTAAATATGCTTTTGCAGACATGGATCAGCTGGTCAAGCTTCTGGATATCAAACCTGAAATAGAGGATGTAAAGAATGCCAGTTCGCTTGTAACAGGCAAAGGCGAAGTGCGATTTACCAATGTTAATTTTGGTTACCAGGCGGGTCGTAAAATTTTGCATGATGTAAGTTTTATCATTCCATCCGGGAAAAAGGTCGCCGTGGTGGGCGCCAGTGGCGCAGGCAAGTCTACTCTGGCCAGGTTATTATTTCGTTTTTATGATCTGGATGCGGGTGTAATTTCTATCGATGGGCAGGATATTAGTGCCGTAACCCAGGAAAGCCTGCGCCGGGCAATCGGTATCGTACCCCAGGACACGGTGTTGTTTAATGACACAATTTACTACAACCTGATGTATGCCAGGCTAGATGCCAGCCAGACTGAAATTGAAGACGCGGCCAGGCTGGCTCATATCCATGATTTCATTATGAGCCTGCCGGATAAGTACCAAACAGTTGTTGGCGAAAGAGGTCTGAAACTTTCCGGCGGTGAAAAACAGCGAGTTGCTATTGCCAGGACAATACTGAAAGGACCAAAAATATTAATTTTTGATGAGGCCACTTCGGCACTGGATAGTAAAGCAGAACAAGCTATTTTGCTGGCTTTGCGTGAGGCCGCAGTCAATCATACTACCCTGGTAATTGCCCATCGTTTATCTACCATTGTTGATGCAGATGAAATTCTGGTGCTGGATCAGGGGCGCATTATTGAGCAGGGAACCCATGGCCAGTTACTCGGAAAAAAAGGGAGTTATGCCCAGCTATGGGAAATGCAGCAAAAACAGGTGGCAGAAGAATTTCTCTGATACAAAATAGTAAATGTATCAGGCGATGGCCGTTACATTCTTTTTGGTCTCGTTTATAGCTTCAGTTTTCCCCAGGGATCCAACCCAGAAGGCCAGGTCTTTTTCAAGAAATTCCTGCACAGACATGTAGTGCGAGCCATCACATGAAAAAGTCAGGCCGAGCATACCGTTCATGGTATTGACTGATGCAGATCTTAAATAGATCGTATCATCAGCAAACCTGAGCTGCTTAAACTGCTTAAATACTTCTCGTAGCTCGGCAGGCGTTACCTGGGCATTCTTTGGGTAGTCGTGCATGGGGTAGGCTAGGCAGATTTCCGGGTTAACAATTTCATCTACGCCATGTATGCGATAGTTATAGGGGTCATCAAGCATCCAGAATGAACAACGACCACTGGAAAAATGTATTTTACTGTGGAAGACACCGTGCTCGGTCATTAAGCTGTGAAATGTATGCAAGACTTCATCCATGTGTTCATCCAGCAGGCTCTGACTACGTGTTTGCATAAACACAGTACTGCGCACAGCGGGATCACCCCTGAACTGTTGCCAGTGCATGTCGGGGGCAGAAAGTTTGGTGTCCTTGAGAAGATCATTAACCGCAAAATCAGCAGCAATAAAACCGACAAGATTTTCACTTCTGTTTATTGCCTGGAGCGCAGTAATACACTGTTTTTCTGTGTACATACTCCAATACAGGGATGACAGCATAATACCCTTGAAAGGTAAATTATTCTTCAGGTAAGGCCGTTCTGACAAATCCTTGCCGCGCCAGTTTTTATCAGTACGATCAGGCTGGACCATGGACGAGACTTCGATACCATTGACATCCCAGGCATAAAGTAAATGACAGTTGGGTATACGATTAATATTTTCTTCCAGGGCATGGTCAAGCTTGTCCGCATCAGGCCAGACATTGGCGCAATCATCAGAAAGTTTGGCCAGCTTGTCGCTTATTGCCTCAGCAAGGGCCGCTTTTTTTGCCAGTATTGTTTGTTTTAGCTCACTCATAATTTACCCAAATCCATTTTCTTTAAAAAATCCGTTTATTTATTAAATCCCGTTTATTTATTAAAACCAATTATAATATTAGTTATTTATCTTTACAGTATAACAAATCACAATCAATAACACATGAAATTAGACGACGACTATCAGTTTGGTTACCACTTTTGTCGGTGCTGTAATTAATAACCTTACATTACGTAGATCGTCAGTAAAAAAGTCACGTTGATCAGGCCTGAATAGAATTTTTCTGGGGGGCGCCAATATGAATCGTACCCCGCTGTTCAGCCAATTCCATTTGGTGCTGACGTTCCCTGTATGCTTGTCGTTGTTTTGATGTTTGTTTATCAAAACACTTTGGACATGATACCCCTAATTCATATTCTGGTGATTTTTTATCCTGCTTACTCAGCGCGTGACGACAGCCATGACAAATTTCACGATGGCCTTCATCCAGGTCATGAATTAAAGAGACCCGGTTATCGAAAACAAAACACTCACCTGACCAGAGGCTTTTTTCTGCAGGTATTTTTTCAAGGTATTTTAATATGCCGCCTTCCAGGTGGTAAACGTCCTCAAAGCCCAATGTACGCAGGTAGGACGTTGACTTCTCACATCGAATCCCGCCGGTACAGAACATAGCGACTTTTTTATGTTTATTCTTGTCCAGGTTGGCCTGTATGTACCTGGGAAATTCTCTGAATGTTTTAATGTCAGGGTTGAGAGCGCCCTCAAAAGTGCCAAGCTCATACTCATAATCATTGCGCGTATCAATAACAATTACGTCGGGATCAGATATTAATTCGTTCCAGTTTTCCGGTTTGACATAAGTACCCACTTTTTGATTCGGGTTCACCTGGGGCATACCCATCGTGACAATTTCTTTTTTTAACTTTACCTTGGTCCGGTAAAAGGGCACTTCTGTAGCGGTGGACTCTTTATGGGCCAGGTTTGAAAATCGTGGATCCGATTTTATATGGGCCAAAACTGCATCAAGACCTTTGCGGTTACCCGCAATCGTGCCATTTATACCTTCCTCAGCCAATAAAATACTGCCCACGACTTTATGGCGCAGCATGCAATTCAGGAGCGGGTCACGCAAATCGGCGTAATCCGGTAAATGGGCAAATTTGTATAAAGCAGCAACTATATATGAGGGCATGTCAGTACCAGTTTTAAGAAATCAGGCCAAACGGGATTTGCGGCCAACCACATCTTTCTGCCATTATACCTGTTTAATGAGTATAAATAAAAAGGGGAATTACCATGAGCACTGAAATAGAAGATTTGACCGTCGATTACGAAGAGGACGGTAAACTGGTTTCGCGCCAGCTGGACAAAATTGTGCTTACCAAGGGTGCCTGGTCTACCATTATTTATCGCTATCAGGACTGGAATCGGACAAAAGAGGAATATGGCCCTGATAAATACAGTATTCGTCGCTATCAAAAACGCAATGGCCAGTACATGCAGAAGTCCAAATTCAATATTTCCAGCCGCGACCAGGCAACCAAAATAATCAACGCCTTAGAGACCTGGATTGGCGAGGTAGAAAAAGAGAAGGATGCTGATTAATCACGGTTACCGACCCTGATATGTCGTCGATCCTGAGAAGCTGGAGAGCCTCCCCCGGGGTCGACTAACGTGAAACACCTCAAACACAAGAAATATATTTTCCCTTGGCGGGCTGGTAATCAATTCAGATTGCTGGCTGATGCCGAAGTTTTTTTCCCGGCCATGCTCGCTGCAATCAATCAAGCCAAAAGCAGTATTTGTCTTGAGCTTTACTTGATGAGTTCTGGCAAGGTCGCAAACAGGTTTATCGAAGCGCTGGTGGCTGCCGCCAATCGTGGCGTCACTATTCAAATTCTACTGGATGATTTTGGCGCTCGTGGCCTGGCAACAGCAGATCGTGTTCATTTAAAACACGAGAACATTTTAGTTCGTTATTACAACCCGATTAAATTGATTGCCCTGAATGTATGGGCTGACAATATGGTTCGTGACCATCGAAAATTGTTAATTGTTGACGGCAAGACTGCTTTTACAGGCGGTGCTGGCCTGGCAGATGAGTTTGCATCTACTAATGCGTTACAAACAGGTTGGCGCGAAACCATGCTGGAAATTTCCGGGACGGTGGTGGCAGATTGGCAAACCTTGTTTGACCACCAGTGGCAGCTTTGGGGCGGTAACAAAAAAAGACTGAGTAGGCTGGTTCTCAAACCTGAGCCTGAAGCTGAATTACCAGGCAGGGTCACGGTTTCCCATGGAGTTGCCAGGCAGGAAACCAAGCGTTCATTAATCAATAATATCCGAAAGGCACGGCGTCATATCTGGATTGCAACTGCTTATTTTGTGCCTTCATGGCGTTTGCGCCGGGTATTGCGACAGGCCGCCCATCGCCAGGTTGATGTCAGATTATTATTGCCCGGTACCCTGACAGATCACCCGGCTGTTCGTTATGCCGGCCAGCGTTTTTATACGCGATTGTTACGTGCCGGAATACGCATATTTGAACTTCAGGACAGGATGCAGCATCAGAAGGTAGCCATCTGCGATCAATGGGTGTCAATTGGTTCATCAAATTTCGATCGCTGGAATTTACGCTGGAACATGGAGGCCAACCAGGAAGTAAACGGTGAACCCTTGTCATCTGAAGTAATGGCTATGTTGCGACAAGATTTTGACAACTCCCGCGAAATTCAATACCTGGACTGGAAACGCCGACCCTGGTATCACCACTGGCTTGAATACTGGTGGGGCTGGATCTCCCGCCTGGTAAGCAAAATAGGCAACCGCTGATAACGATGAGCCGGGAATAATTCTTGTCAACCGATTCTGTTCCGGTGCGTTATTGATAGAGACAAAACCCAAAAAGGCAATGTCAAAATCTAACCAGACATCGGAGATGGAAATGAAAAAGACTCGAATAATTTTAACTGTATTACTGGGCACCATGCTGGCCGCCCCTGTAATTGCTGACGAAGGCGAACGTGGCGACAGAATTGAAAATCGATTTGATGAGCGCGGTGATCGGATCAATGAACGACTGGATGAACGGGGCGAAGTTATTCACGACCGATTTGACGTCAAAGCCGAAAGGACAGAAGCTCG
>VAPH01046250.1_pt1 | contig 15243 bp, 9 predicted proteins | sample 3393861 | NCBI WGS metagenome assembly VAPH01 (sample SAMN08290439, study PRJNA428436) | hydrothermal vent metagenome | isolation source: Deep-sea hydrothermal vent chimney | place: Atlantic Ocean: South-mid Altantic Ridge | reverse complement strand
TAATTTGAATTGCAGTTCTGGCTGGGGCGGGTGGATTCGAACCACCACATGGGAGATCCAAAATCTCCTGACTTGCCGTTTGTCGACGCCCCAAATATCATAAATTCATAAATAACGGAAAACAGGAAGCCTGCAAGGTCCGTGAGAATGCCGGGCAGTTGCCTGCACATGTTTAATTTTCCGATAATATGCAGTCTGTTGTCAAGGTTTGGAGTTCCATGTTCAAAGGTCTGTATCCAGATATCCAATTCTCCATCACTCCATTACTCCAATTCCCACCCTCCTCTTGTTGACAGTATAATGAGACAAGTTTTATACTTTTATTCAAATCCCGGAAGATGCAGGATGCATCTTTATCTGATTAAAATAATTGATGCAAGACGATATAAAAAGTGTATTTCCAGAAGACGAAGAGGAGAGGACCCTCCTTGATTACTGGCGTGTATTGGTAAAACGCAAGTGGCTGATAATCATACTTGTGTTTGTATCCGTCTTTGCTACTGCAATACTCTCCCTGTTTGAGACGAATATTTATCAATCAAAGGCCGTCATTGCACCGGTCAGTGACAGCGGAAGGAAAGGAAGATTGGCTGCCCTTGCATCACGGCTTACCGGTATGCCGAGAATTACCCTGCCTGGCTCGGCAAGCTCGTCGGAAATTATCGCATTATTAAACTCAAATATCCTCAGGGAAGAAATTATCAGGAAGTATAATCTCTTGCCGGTGCTCTTTTATGAACAGTGGGATGCGAAAAAAGAGGACTGGAAAAAGGACGATACCTTTGCTTTTAACCCCTTCAAACTAATCGGGAGTATTGTCAGGTTTATCAGACCCGAAGACAAGGTAACTTTAAAGAAAGAAGAAGAGGAAGGGGTCCCTTCTATCTGGGATGGGCTCAGGGCACTTGATAATATGGTACGGGTTAATGATAATATTGACAGGAATACGATTGATATCTCGGTTGACTTTTATGACCCTGAAAAGGCGGCAGCGATACTTGAGGATTTTTTGACGACACTTAACAGTCATATGAGTGAAGAAGCAAAAAGAGTGGCAAATACCAACAGAAGATATCTCGAAGATCAGTTGAAAAATACTTCAGACCCCTTCATAAAACAGAAGATATATACCCTGATTGCCCATCAGGTAGAGACGTCCATAATGGCTGAGGTAAAGGAAAACTTTGCATTCAAGGTCCTTGACCCACCGACGGTGCCTGACAGAAAGATAAAGCCGAAGAGGGCCTTGATGGTGATCTTAAGTTTTTTGCTCTCACTGTTTGCAGGGATATTCCTTGCCTTTTTTCTGGAAAATATAGAGAGGGCCAAGTATAAGGCTAAATACAGAGAGAGGGCAACCAATATAAAAACGGAGGGGGAGGATGTCTGAAGACAGAAGTCAGAGGACAGAAGTCAGAAGTCGGAAACCGGAAGTCAGAGGCCTCTTCTGGTATCCCGGATTCCATATTACAGGTCTTCTGTTCTGCGCTCTTCTTGCTTTCTTTTGCCTGCTCTCTCCTTCTGCTGTCCATGCCGGCAACGGTAGTGCAGTATCACAGACAACCACAATACAACCAACTCAGCAGCAAATAGAACAATTACAGAGCCTCTCCCCTGCGCAGAGAGAGGCCATAGAGAAAGGGCTTGGCATTACCGGAAGATCACTTACCCCCGAAGCCGTAAAAACATTAAAGGGAATGCCTGGCTTTAAAGGCCTGACTCCTGAAGATATAGAAAAGGGTAAGAAGCTCCTTGATAAAAAGAAGACGGTTGTAAAAGAAGAGAGGAAGGAAGGAGACCAGGAGACAGCAAAAAAGAGAGGCGGAGAAGAAAGACGCACCCGTTCATTATTTGACAGATACAGAACTGTTGGAGCTTATCAAGACATTTCAACTGATTTAAAACCCTTCGGTTATGAGTTCTTCAAAAAGGCATCGCTGATGCCCCACCAGGATATTTCCGTTACATCCGACTATATTATAGGTCCCGGTGATGAGATCAGACTCATGCTCTGGGGCAGGATAAATGAACAGTATGTCCTTACTGTTGACAGGGACGGCAATATAAATATTCCGGAAATCGGTCCACTGTCTGTTGCAGGTATGCGTTTTGCGGATATGAAGAAGTTTATTATCCAGAATGCTGAACAGATAGTCGGGGCAAAAGCAAATGTTACAATGGGTGATTTGAAAAGCATTCAGGTCTTTGTGCTTGGCGAGGTTAAAAGACCGGGAAGCTATACCCTTGACCCATTTTCAACAATAACAAATGCTATTTTAGCTGCTGGTGGTCCGACAGGAATTGGTTCCCTGCGAAATATCCGGCTGAAGAGAAATAAGAGTACCGTATTTGTGATGGATTTTTACGACCTCCTCCTGAAGGGTGACAAGTCTCAGGATGAAGTGCTTCAGTCCGGGGATGTGGTTTTTGTTCCTACTGTAGGGCCGTTGGTCGGCATAGCCGGCAATGTTAAAAGACCTGCCATTTATGAGCTCAAGGGCAAAAATGATCTTAAAAACCTTTTTAAACTTGCGGGAGGAATAATCCCGAGTGCCTATACACAGCAGATACAGGTTGAGAGGATTCAGAAGAATGAGAGACAGGTAGTTATTGATATTGATGATAAGGACCTGACCAAATCAAAGGATGTTATGCTTCAGGACGCAGACCTGGTAAAGGTGTTTTCAATAGTTGAAAAGGTGAAGAATGTTGTTTACCTGAACGGAAACGTCAAACGCCCCGGTAAATATGAAATCAAGCCCGGAATGAGGGTTAGAGATTTAATAAAGGATGAAAATGATCTGCTGAAAGAGACATATTTTGACTATGCACTGGTTAAACGGCTGATCCCTCCTGATCTTGAAGTAAAGTTGATTCCCTTTGACCTCGGGAAAGTGATTTTTCATGATGATACTGAAAACAATATCAAGTTGCAGCCGGAGGATTCAATTTATATTTTTTCAAAATGGTTTTTCTTTGAAAAACCGTTTGTGACTGTTGAAGGTGAAGTAAGGAGTCTGAAAACCGGTAAGAATTCTGAGGAACTGGTTGAAAAGTCAGCAAAAAAAATCAAAATGAAATTAAAGCTTGAAAATTTGAAGACTGAACTTGAAAACCTGAAGTCAAAAGCCGAGGAGATGAAATTAAACGAAACAACGGATTTTGAAAAAATGAAGTTAGAGATTAAAGCAATGGAATTGAAAATCAGGCAAAAGGAATTAGAGACAACAAAAACATCTGATAAGATCAAGCTTGATCTGATTAAAAACCTTAAAGTCCGGGATGCAATACTTTCAGCAGGAAATCTTACAAAGGATGCTTATCTTAAAAAAGGTGAAATTCTAAGGCGTGATGAAGATGGGACGGTTTCGCGAATATACTTTAATGTCAAAAAAGCAATGGCTGAAGTGCCGGAAGAAAATATCCTGCTTCAGGCGTATGACAGAATAATTATCCATTCGATATGGGAAGAAAAATATAAGCAGACAGTTTCAGTAGAAGGCGATGTCCTGAACCCCGGGGTATATCAATTCACAAAAGGCATGAAGGTGAGCGACCTTGTCTTTGCAGCAGGCAATGTCCTTGAATCTGCATATATGGATGAAGCCGAGATATCATCGCAGAGTATAAAAGACGGCAAGAACGTGAGGGGAGAGTATAAAACGATAAACCTGAGAAAGGCCCTCAGGGGTGACCCTGCCCAAGACCTTTCTTTAAACCCCTACGACAGGTTGTATGTAAAACGCATTTCAGAATGGCAGGAAGAGCTGTTTGTCACTGTTACAGGAGAGGTAAGATTTCCCGGTAAATACATTATTAAAAAAGGGGAGAGGTTGTCTGAGCTTATTGAACGGGCAGGAGGATATTCGGGAAAGGCGTATCTGAAAGGTGCAGTTTTTATGAGGGAACGAGTAAAAAAGCTGCAGCAGAAGCAGATTGATGAGATGGTAGACAGGCTCGAAAGGGAACTCATGAGCGCCGGAACGGCACAGATGGCAACTGCGGCTTCTCCGGCAGAGGCTAAGATGATGAAGCTGGAGGTAGAACAGAAAAGACGGTTTATTGCAAAACTCGCTTCAGTCAAGGCTAAAGGCAGAATAGCGGTTCAGCTATATCCTCCCGATGAGCTAAAGCAGACCTCATATGACATTGAACTCGAAGACGGCGATTCCTTATATATACCCACGGACCCGATGACGGTTCAGGTAATAGGTTCCGTTTACAGCCAGAATACCTTCGTATATGAAAAAGACAAGAAGGAGGATAACTACTACATAGACCTTGCCGGTGGTTATACTAAAAACGCGGATAAGGATAATGTATATATACTGAAGGCCAATGGTGTTGCAATGAAAGTAAGCAACGGGTTCCCTGGTCTTTCATGGAACAGTGACAGGTTCAGGTGGGAGGCAGGCAGCGGACAGGTGGAGTCGGGAGATACCATAGTTGTTCCTGAGAAACTTGAAAGAGTTGCATGGATGCGGAATATCAAGGATGTTACGCAGATTCTATATCAGATTGCAGTTTCAGCGGGGGTGGTCTTTGTTGCTTTCTAAGGGTGTGATAAGTATTGTAATAATTTTAGTATGTTTGATGATTGTACGGCCCTCTGTGGCTTCTACAAACGTTCCTGTAGGCGACGATACCTACGATGTCCTGCTCCGGCTTGAGGCAGAAGGGATTATTCAGAGTGGTCTGCTTTCAACCGGACCTTTAAGCCGCACGGAGATAGCAAGACTGATACTTGAGGCTGAGAGGAACTCCGAAGGTAAAAGCCTTTTCATACAGCGTTTGATCCAATCCCTGAAAAAAAGGTTCAGGGATGAACGTGGTGGAACGAAACATATGAATATCGAATATATAAAGCCTCTTGACAGGGTTTATGCCAAGTATATTTACTCCGATAGTGATCCACAGGAGGTAATATATAACAATGAAGGCGACAACTATAAAAAAGGCTCCAACGCAAGGGTTGGCCTTACCTCAAGGGCAAATCTCGGGAGAATCTCTTTTTTCATCAATCCTGAGGCAAGGTACTCCGATTCCGAGAGTGAGACGGATATAATAATGAAGAGGGCCTATGGCGTTCTGAGCCTTGCAGGCATGGAGATCGAGTTAGGTAAGGATTCACAGTGGTGGGGGCCGGGACGTCATGGATCCATACTACTCTCCAATAATCCCGAACCTATGAATATTATAAAAATTACAAACCCCCATCCCGTCCTTCTGCCCTGGATATTCAAGTATCTTGGTCCTTTTAATTTTACCGTATTTGCAACAGAGCTTTCGAAAGACAGGGTTGTGCCCAAGCCGTATTTATGGGGGATGCGTTTTGATTTCAAGCCCATACCATATTTTGAGATAGGACTCCAGCGAACAGCGCTTTTAGGTGGAGAAGGCCGTTCGGAAGACCTTAAGACGTGGTGGGACAGCTTTGCGGGGATTGGAGAAAACCCGGCAAATGATATTGCGGGCGACCCTAAAGATATTGAGCCGGGTGACCAGAGAATGGGCTGTGACATAAAGCTGACACTCCCCCTGAAATGGCAGCCATTGCAGATATACGCGGATGCTGCCGGAGAAGATGAGGCAGGGGGACTGCCGACCAAGTGGGCGTATCTGGGAGGTATTTATCTGCCGCGGATTGCAGGCCTTGAGAGGATAGGGTTCAGGGCTGAATATGCAAACACCTATTTAAAAGACCTTCCTAACGTCTGGTATAATCATGACATCTACAGAACCGGTTATAGATACAAGGGCAGGATAATAGGGCATCATATGGGCACTGACTCGAGGGACCTCTTTTTCGAGGTGAGTTATCTCGTGCCCGAAATGAACGGCTGGATCAAGCTATCATATGATAAGGAGCAGCATAGTCTGTCCAGCATCACTCACCCCACCAAGGTCGAATCGTCTGCAAGTGTGAAGTTTGACGTGGGCGGGGGTATGAGCATGGAAGGACGGTATGTCTACGGACGTTTAAAGGATTACGAAGACCTGCCTGATAAGGACAGCAGGATCAATCTGGTCTCCCTCGAGCTGAGTTATAACTTTTAGAGAAAGCAGAGGCTCTCACCACGGGTTATAAATAGTCGATGAACGAGAAGATATTCAGGGAATATGATATAAGGGGGGTTGCCGGGAGTGACCTTACGGAAAAGTTTGCTGTTTCTCTCGGCAAGGCGTTCGGTTCATATCTCGGAAGGGTAAATCCTGAGGCTAAATGTATAACCATAGGCAGAGATGCAAGGATAAGCTCTGAAGAACTTGCCGGTGGCGTGATAAAAGGAGTTGTCAGCTCCGGTATTGATGTCATTGATGTAGGTCTCTGTCCCACACCTCTTCAGTATTTCTCTCTGTTCCATCTTGATGTTGATGGCGGCATTATGGTAACAGGCAGTCACAACCCGCCACAGTATAACGGTTTTAAGCTGAGTGTCGGCAAGGAGACTATTTTCGGTGATTCCATACAGAGGCTGAAGGATATCCTGATGAACCAGGAATGGTCCGAGTGTCAACACAAGGGTGGGATAAAGGAATACGATATTATTTCCGCGTATAAAGAGTTCATTGTCAGCAGGTTTTCTTATCTGTCAGATAAAAAATACAGGCGTTTGAAGATAGTTGCAGATGCGGGTAACGGAACAGCCGGCCTGGTAGTGCCCGAGCTGCTGGATGCAGCCGGATGCGAGGTGATGCCCCTTTACTGTGAGCCGGACGGGAGGTTTCCAAATCATCATCCGGACCCAACGGTCATAGAGTATATTGAAGACCTGATAAAGACAACAAAAAGCTGGGGCGCTGATTTAGGCGTTGGATATGATGGGGATGCAGACAGGATCGGCGTTGTGGATGCAACGGGCGATATAATCTGGGGGGACCAGATTATGATAGTGCTGTCAAGGGATATACTGAAGAGGATTCCCGGGGCCGTTATTGTCGGTGATGTGAAATGCTCCCAGGTGATGTTTGACGACATAGAGCGGCACGGTGGCAGGCCCATAATGTGGAAAACAGGACACTCCCTTGTGAAAGACAAGATGAAAAAGGAGGGCGCTGTTCTGGCCGGAGAATTCAGCGGTCATATATTTATTTCCGATGGCTATCTGGGGTATGATGATGCTGTATACACAACCATGAGGATTATAGAGATAATGAAGACCCGGGGGCTGGGCATGAGTGAACTGCTCTCTGATATTCCGCGGATGCACAATACCCCGGAGATAAGAATAGAGTGTCCTGAGGACAAAAAGAAATCAGTGGTTCAGAGAGTGGTAAAACGGTTTCAGGAGTTGATGGCATCCGGTAACGGGCAGGTTTCGATAAAGGGTCTCCATGACATAGACGGTATAAGAGTAGTATTTGAGAGGGGGTGGGGACTTGTAAGGGCAAGCAACACACAGCCGGTTGTGGTCATGAGGGTGGAGGCAGAGGATGAGAAAAGTCTGAACAGCTACAAGGCCCTGCTGGATAAGGAACTTAAAGATGCAATGGAGGTAAGATGAAGGCAGTTATCCTTGCAGGCGGCTCAGGCACCAGGCTGTGGCCCCTGTCCCGTAAGGAGTATCCAAAGCAGTTTCTGAAGATAAACGGCTCTCTTTCACTTCTTCAGCAGACGGTAAAGAGGCTTGCTCCTCTTGTGTCCGTAGAGGATTTTGTGGTGGTGACCAATGAAAAGCACAAGTTTCACGTGCTTTCCGACCTTAATGCAATAGATGGAAATCCCGGCAATAACCTTATTCTTGAACCTGTTGGCAGGAATACCGCTCCGGCCATAGGTCTTTCAGCCCTCTACTGTATGGAGAGACTTGGATGCGGGATGGACGAGGTAATGGTAGTCCTTCCCTCGGATCATATTATAAGGCCTGAAGATGAGTTCAGAACCTGTCTGAATATGGCCGCAGAGGTTGCGAAGGCCGGCTTTCTGGTGACCCTTGGGATAAAACCCACAAGGCCTGAGACCGGATACGGCTATATTAAGGCAGGCAAGCCAATCAGCCTGAAGGCCGGACAACACTCAATCCTGCCGGAAAGCAGATGTTTCTCAGTAGAGGAATTCACTGAAAAACCTGACAGGGAGACAGCCGGGCGCTATTTCTCCGAGGGCAAACACTTCTGGAATGCAGGGATATTTGTCTTTACCATTGGTACAATCCTTGATGAGTTAAGACAATGGAGCCCTGATATTTACCAAAAACTTGGTGAGGGGTTCGACAATGCCCTCTCACTCTTTCAGGAGATGCCTGATATCTCTATTGATTATGCGGTGATGGAGAAATCGGAAAGAGTGACTGTAATGCCTGTTGACCTTTACTGGAATGATGTCGGTTGTTTTGAATCCATGTACGAGGCATTTGACAGGGATGAAGACGGGAATATAAAGATAGGGGATGTCCTTTCCATAGAGACAAGAGACTCCTTTGTAATAGGCAACAAACGGCTCATTGCAACTATAGGTCTTGAAGGCATTGTGGTTATAGAGACTGATGATGCCATGCTTATCACAACAAAGGATCAGACCCAGAAAGTGAGAGAGGTTGTTGAGAGTCTCAGGGCTAGGGGCAGGCGGGAGGTATTGGAGCATACCAGTGTATACAGGCCCTGGGGCAGTTATACAGTGCTTGAAGAAGGACAGAGATACAAGATTAAGAGGATAGAGGTCAATCCCGGCGCAAGGCTGAGCCTTCAGATGCATTATCACAGGTCGGAGCACTGGGTGGTGGTAAGGGGCACTGCAAAGGTGACAATCGGTAAGGGGGAAAGGTTTATCCATGAAAACGAGTCAGCCTATGTGCCGAAATCCACCCTCCACAGGCTTGAAAATCCCGGGAAGGTACCGATAGAGATAATAGAGGTCCAGAATGGCGAGTATGTTGAAGAGGACGATATTATGAGATTTGACGACCAGTACGGAAGGGACGGCAAAGGTGACGATTTACCATTAAAAAAAGGAGGGGACTGAACTCATGGAAGCAGCGGAATTAAAAGGAAAGGACCTGCCACATGCAGGCCGCAAGGCCCTTATCACGGGCATTACAGGTCAGGATGGTTCATACCTGACGGAATTTCTCCTGTCAAAAGGCTATGAGGTTCATGGTCTTATCCGGAGGGCGAGTACATTTAATACAGGAAGGATCGACCACATTTATGTAGACCCCCATATTTCGGGGGCAAGGCTTTTTCTGCACTACGGAGACCTTGCAGACTCCGGTCAACTGACACATCTTATTTACAATATCAGGCCTGACGAGGTCTATCACCTTGGTGCTCAAAGCCATGTGCGTGTAAGTTTTGATATGCCGGAATTTTCAGGAGATATAACAGGCCTGGGCACAACAAGGCTTCTTGAGGCGATCCGGAGGAGCGGGATAAATACAAGGTTTTACCAGGCATCCTCCTCAGAGATGTTTGGTGCGTCTGCACCACCACAGAATGAGAAGACGCCTTTTTATCCAAGAAGCCCTTATGCTGCTGCAAAAGTCTATGCCTACTGGATGACTGTTAACTACAGGGAAGGTTATAACATGTTTGCATGTAACGGTATACTATTCAACCATGAATCGCCCCGCAGGGGTGAGACCTTTGTAACAAGAAAAATTACAAGGGCGGTTGCGGGTATAATAGCCGGGAAACAGAATAAACTCTATCTTGGAAACCTTGAGGCCGGAAGGGACTGGGGCTTTGCCCCCGAGTATGTGGTATGCCAGTGGTTGATGCTCCAGCAGGATAAACCTGCCGATTATGCAATTGGTACGGGCGAGAGTCATTCGGTAAGAGATTTTGTGGAGCTTGCCTTCAGATATGCCGGTATTGAGATAGGGTGGGAAGGGAAAGGAGTTGATGAAAAAGGTATTGTACGTTCACTCTCCCCTGCTCTCCGGAGTATGACCGCTGTCAATATCGGAGATGTTATTCTTGAGATCGATCAAAAGTACTTCCGTCCCACAGAGGTGGAATACCTGCTTGCTGATGCATCAAAGGCAAGGGAAACGCTTGGCTGGAAACCAAGGGTGACATTTAAGGAACTTGTGAGGATAATGGTGGGATCCGATATGGAACTGGCTGGAGTGAATCTGCCCTTTGACGGGAAAAAAGTTCTGGAAGAGAAGGGTATAAACTGGACGAAAAATGTACAAACGGTGGGCTAAGGTACAGGATGCATAAATCCTCCGCAATTTATGTTGCCGGTCATCGCGGACTTGTCGGCTCTGCCATCGTGCGAAGGCTTCAATCCGAAGGATACACGAACATTATTACCCGTACTCACTCTGAACTTGATCTTGCCGGACAAGCTGAAGTCGAGGAGTTTTTTAAAAAGGAACGGCCCGAGTATGTATTTCTTGCAGCAGCAAGGGTTGGCGGCATTATAGCAAACAACACATACCCGGCTGAGTTTATTTATACCAACCTTATGATCCAGACCTGTATACTGCATGCCGCATACCTGAGCGGCGTTAAGAAACTTGTCTTTCTTGGGAGCTCCTGTATATATCCAAAGTTTGCTCCCCAGCCAATGAGGGAAGAATATCTCTTGACAGGGGAACTTGAGCCCACAAACGAGCCCTATGCAGTTGCAAAGATTGCCGGCATAAAGATGTGCCAGGCATATAACAGGCAGTATGGAACCAGTTTTATATCAGTGATGCCCACAAACCTTTACGGTCCCAATGACAACTTTGACCTTGAAACCTCTCATGTCCTCCCCGCAATGATAAGAAAATTCCACGAAGCCAAATTCAATGAACCCAGGCTGCAGCCTGTTGTTCTCTGGGGCACGGGCTCACCCCGCCGTGAATTCCTGCATGTCGATGACCTTGCCGACGCCTGCCTTTTTCTCATGGAAAACTATGACATAAACCCAGGTGTTGACCCCGGACTGATCAACATTGGCACCGGGAAGGACATAACCATAAGAGAGCTTGCCGAGATGATAAAGGAGACCGTAGGTTTTAAGGGCAGTATAACCTGGGATACAACCAGACCTGACGGCACCCCGCAGAAGCTGCTTGACGTGACCAGACTGAAATCACTCGGCTGGAACCCCCAAATAACCCTGAAACACGGGATCAAGCAGACATACGATTGGTATCATACACACGTAACCCGATAGATTGAAAGCCTGCCTGCCCGTTAGCTTGTTGCTCTCCGGTAAAACTGTCCCTGTTGCCATTTCAGTTTTTTTCACCGTGAATTGCCGACAGCGTCCAATTCCTGTTAAAATAGAATCCGTCTGCTGCAACTGTTGTTTAAAAGGCCCTTTTTCAACGGGAGAGAGCCATTAAAAATTTACTATAAAGGAGGGGGCATGCCACATCAAAAGGTTCTTGCCTTTGTTCTTGCAGGTGGTAAGGGTGAGAGGCTCTTTCCACTGACGGCCTTTCGTTCAAAACCGGCAGTACCTTTCGGAGGGCGATACAGGATCGTCGATTTTGTCTTAAGCAACCTTGTAAATTCTCAGATATTCTCCATCTATCTCCTTGTCCAGTATAAATCCCAGTCCCTCATCGAGCATATCAGACAACACTGGGTTATGTCACCAATTGTGAGAGACCATTTTATAGCCGTAGTGCCCCCGCAGATGAGGATGGGACCTGAGTGGTTTCAGGGAACTGCGGATGCCATCCTTCAGAACATTAACCTCATCACACAACAGAATCCCAGGCTGGTAGTGGTATTCGGGGCCGACCATATCTACAGGATGGACATCAGACAGATGATGGATTTCCACCTTGCCAATAACGCCGATGTAACCGTGGCAGCAAGACCGGTACCTATTAAAGAGGCGTCATCCTTTGGAGTTATTCAGACGGATGCAGACAACAGGATTGTGGGCTTCCAGGAAAAACCGGAAAACCCCACACCCATGCCCACTGACCCGACCAGGGCTTACGTCTCAATGGGGAATTATATATTCAGCAAGGACGTGCTTATCAATGCCCTGGTCGAGGCACAACAGAAAAAGCATCATGACTTCGGTGCACATATACTGCCGGATCTCGTTAAGTCGGGCAAGCTGTTTGCCTATGATTTTGCCACCAACACAATCCCCGGGACAAGATCATACGAAGAGACGGGATACTGGAGGGATGTCGGTACAATAAAAGCCCTCTTTGAAGCCCATATGGATATGCTTGGAGAGGAACCACGTTTTGAACTCAACAATCTTCAGTGGCCGATCTATCCATCAGGTCAGAAAGCCCCGGCCTCCAAGATATTAAAAGCAGAGATTATCAACAGTATGATCTCCGAAGGTGTAACCATAAAAGATGCGGTAATAAAAAACTCCTTTATACGGACCGGAGTAGTGATTGAAGAGGGTGTGGTTGTTGAGGATTCCATCCTGATGGACAATTCCGTTCTGAAGAGGGGATGCCATCTGAAGGGGGTTATAGTGGATAAACTGAACAACATAAAGGAAGGGTCACGGGTCGGTTTTGCCGCCGAGGACGAGAGGTTCGGGCTCCATGTCGACCCCTCCGGAATAAGGGTTATACCAAGAAGAGGGTGGAGAGACGGTCAGTAAAAATACCTGATATCCGGCTGTCAAGCTCAGGAGATACATATGCTCTTATGGACCGGTTTTGTGCTCTGCACATTACTGATCGTTTATTCAGGTTCGAAACTCTCAAAGTACGGAGATATTATAGCTGAGAAGACAGGCCTCAGCAGGACATGGGTAGGCCTGGTTCTGATCGCTTCGGTCACCTCCCTTCCCGAGCTTGTAACAGGTATAACCTCCGTTACATACACCGGCACTCCGGATATTGCAGTAGGTGATATCCTCGGAAGCTGTGTATTCAACATGCTGATCCTTGCAATGCTTGATGCAGCATATCGTCCCATGCCCATCTCAACAAAGGCCCATCAGGGACATATACTTTCCGCCGGCTTCGGCCTGCTTCTCATCTCAATAGTTGCAATGAGTCTCTTTGCAGGGACGGCTATCGACCCGATCGGATGGATCGGACCTTATACCCTGCTGATAATCGTCATTTATTTTGTAGCAATGAGGACGGTCTTTTATTACGAGAAGAGAAAGATCGCCGCCTTTATGAAGGAAACCGTTACTAAACAACTACGATATGAAGACATAACAACCAGGACTGCCGTCATCCATTACAGCATCAATGCAATGGCCGTTATTATTGCTGCGGTCTTTCTGCCGGAGATCGGTAAGGGGATTGCGGAAGCAACCGGGTTGGGACAGACCTTTACAGGCAATATTTTTATTGCCGTCTCCACCTCCCTGCCGGAGGTGGTGGTCTCCCTGGCCGCCCTCAGAATAGATGCCGTAGACCTGGCGATCGGCAACCTCTTTGGAAGCAATATCTTTAATATATTCATCCTTGCCATTGACGACATTCTCTTTACTAAAGGCCCCATCCTTTCCTTTACCAATACCAATCACATAATCTCCGCCCTCTCAGCCATTACCATGATAGCAATTGCAATCATAGGGTTAACCTACCGTTCAACAAAAAAACCCCTGTTTCTGGCATGGGACTCACTGGGAATTCTGCTGGTGTATATAATTAACCTGATGCTGCTGTATGCAAGCATATAACCTGATATTATGAATAATAAAATGGATTGGCACAGGAAAAAAACAAGTGAGGTCATTGAACAGCTGAACTCATCCCTTCAGGGACTCTCTAATGAAGAGGCCCGGAAACGACTGGTTGAATATGGCCCGAATGAACTGAGGGAAAAGAAGAAAAAGAGCCCCGTCATGCTCTTTCTTGACCAGTTCAGGGATTTCATGATCCTCGTACTGATTGCCGCCGCCGTTGTCTCGGGGTTTATAGGTAATGCCTCCGACACCATAGCCATAGCAGTAATCGTTATCCTTAATGCCATTATCGGTTTTGTCCAGGAATACAGGGCTGAAAAGGCAATGGCAGCCCTCAAAAAGATGGCATCACCCACTGCAACCGTAATAAGAGAGGGCGTACCTGCAAACATCCCGGCATCCGAACTTGTCCCCGGTGATGTTGTAATCCTTGAGGCAGGGAAGATCGTACCGGCAGACATGAGACTCCTGGAGGCAGCCCGGCTAAAGACGGAGGAAGCAGCCCTGACAGGGGAATCCAATCCCGTAGAAAAGCACTCAAAGCCCCTGCATGAAGAAATGCCGCCGCTTGCCGACAGAAAGAATATGGTTTACCGGGGCACCTCCGTTACTTATGGCCGCGGGCTGGCAATGGTCACAGCAACGGGCATGAATACGGAACTTGGCAAGATTGCCGCCATGCTTCAGGAAGAGGAAGAGGTAAAAACCCCCCTTCAGAAGAGGCTTGCAAGGTTTGGACAAAAACTTGCCGTTGCCATCCTTGCCATATGTGCCATAGTCTTTGTAGCCGGAATTTTGAGAGGGGCGTCTCCGGTGCTGATGTTGCTCACGGCCATTTCCCTTGCAGTTGCAGCCATACCGGAGGCACTGCCTGCCGTGGTAACTATCTCCCTTGCATTCGGGGCCAGGAAGATGGTGAGACAGCATGCCCTGATAAGAAAACTCCCCGCAGTAGAAACCCTTGGCTCGGTTACATACATCTGCTCCGACAAGACAGGCACCCTTACACTGAACAGGATGACCGTTGAGAAGATTTATGTTGACGGAAGACTTGCAGGGGCAGACCCACGTGTCTCTCCTGCAAGCACAGTGACCGGCCCACGGGAAAAACGCGAAGATGCGGGCTCTTCACCCCTGCATATGTTTTTTATTGCCCTGGCATTGAGTAACGATGCCGGGGCTGATGCCGGCAACAATATCATTGGCGACCCCACAGAGGCGGCCCTCTACTCAATTGCCAAGAAACACGGGTTTGATAAAAAAGACCTGCAGAAAAATTTCCCGAGGGTTGCCGAGATCCCCTTTGACTCTGAAAGAAAGTGTATGACCACCTTTCACAGATGGAGTGACGGAAAGATCATCTCCTTTACAAAAGGGGCGGTTGATGTACTGATCGAAAAATCCGGCAATGTCCTGACATCCGGGGGGTTAAAAGATATAGATGCAGCGGAAATCCTCGGGGTAAATGAAGAGATGGCCGCAGATGGATTGAGGGTGCTGGGGATTGCCATGAGAAAATGGGAAAAACTCCCTGAAGATATCTCACCCGACAATGTTGAAACCTGGCTCACTGTTTTAGGTCTCACAGGTATGCTGGACCCACCAAGGGAAGAGGCAAGGGAGGCGGTCAGGCTCTGCAAAACTGCCGGGATAATACCTGTAATGATAACAGG
>VAPH01009340.1_pt1 | contig 15266 bp, 19 predicted proteins | sample 3393861 | NCBI WGS metagenome assembly VAPH01 (sample SAMN08290439, study PRJNA428436) | hydrothermal vent metagenome | isolation source: Deep-sea hydrothermal vent chimney | place: Atlantic Ocean: South-mid Altantic Ridge | reverse complement strand
TTCTTCGACGCCGAACGGAATGGCCTCCGGGCTTTCGATGAATTTCCTCGCGACCGCCGTCACGTCGCGCATCATTCCCGGCACGATAAATATCAGCCCGATGAGGCCACCGAGGATGATCCCCAGGCTCTTGATTTCCTGGGACTGGGCCACCTGACCCTTTTCACGGGCCTTGGAAAGCTTTTTATCGGTTGGGTTTTCTGTTTTTGATGCGTCGTCTTCTTCAGACATGGAATTCCCCGTTTTCCAGACTCACGGCGCCAGAAAGCCGGCGAAGTATTCCTCCAGCCCCGAGAGGAATACCAGCATGATGCCCGATAACGTAATACCCAATACGGCGATCTGCATCGTAATTTGAATGGGCAGGCCGAAAAAGAACACCGGCAATTGCGGATTCAAACGGCTCAACAAACCCAAGCCGATATAATAACTGAGACCCGTTAACAACAAGGGTGAGGACAATTGGACCCCGAGCATGAAACTGTCGGCGACGCGGCGTCCGATCATCTGGGTGATGTCGCCGATCGGCAGGGGCGCGCCTGGGACAAACAGCGAATAGCTGTCGACCATGGCCCTGAGCATCAGGTAGTGCGTGTCGGTCACGAAAACCAGCAACAGCCCGACCGTGCCCATGAAGGAGGCGATAATCGAACTTTGCTGTTCGGCGATCGGGTCTTGGATGAAGGCGTTCGTCAGGGACGAATAATAGGAAATCAACGTTCCCGCCGTCTGCAGGGCGCCCATATAAATCCGGGCCAGGCTCCCAAAAAAGATACCGATAATGATTTCACTCGAGACCAGCACCCCCAGGCCCGCAGGCGTGGCCGGAAGGTCCGGCAGGGCGGGGGAAAGAATGGGCGTGAGGACGAAACTGACGGCGAGGGCGACCAGAATCCGGGTGCGGATGTTGACGTAGTTGGCGCTGAACCCCGGCAACAGCATGAGCACCGAACCGACACGGGCTAAAATCAGGAAAAACCCAAAAACATTGAGGGTGAGAAATTCATTCAACATCCCGGTTGCCCCCAACTAATTAAGAGCGATCATCCGGTCGAATAAAGTTCGCGTAAATTCAAGTATGGTTGTCATCATAAAGGGAAGAAAGACGATGACGGCGACGAAGATGATCAATATCTTCGGCACGAAAGTCAGGGTTAATTCCTGAATGGTGGTCAGCGCTTGGAAGATGGCGATGATCAACCCGATGATCAGGCCGGCCATCATGATCGGGCCGGCCGTTTTCAGGATTACGAACAGGGCTTCCCGCCCCACCTCGACAACGGCGACTTCATTCATGTTTCTTTTTTAGCACAACCGATCTAGATCGGCATACGGACGATTTGCTTATAGGCCTCGATCACCTTGTCACGGACGGCGGTAACCGTCTGCAAGGCCAGTTCGGCCTCGGCCACGGCGGTGACCACCTGACTAAGGTCCGCTTTGTTGTTGACGGCGGAAATGGAGAGTTGCTCGCTCCTCTCGCCGATGGCCTTGGCTTCCCGGATTGCGCCCTTGACCAGTTCGGCGAAATCGCCGCCGCCGCCGTCCCGCGGCTCGATTCCCGCACCGGCGGCCTTGGTGGCCGCATTGGCGTATGCCGAAACGGCGTTGGCGATGTTTTGAATTGGCGCGGCCATTGTCTGCTCCTTATTGGATAAGATCGATCGTATTTCTCAGCATCGCCTTGGACGATTTGATAACCGACAGGTTGGCTTCGTAGGACCGCTGCGCCTCGCGCATGTCCATCATCTCGATCAGCGTATTAACGTTGGGCTTCAGAACGTAGCCGTCGGCGTCGGCGGCCGGATGGTTGGGACTGTATATTTTCGTAAAATCCGATTTATCGGGCCCGATCTTGTCCACCCGGACGGTGTCGAGGCCGACCTTGCGGTCGAGAACGCTCTTGAAGGTCACGACCTTGCGCTGGTAGGGCTTTTCGCCGGGTTTCTGAGGCAGGGACCCGGCGTTGGCGATGTTCTCGGAAATCACCCGAAGCCGCGTTCCCTGGGCCTTCATGCCGGCCGAAGAAATCCGCAGCGTTTTCAGCAAATCGTCCATGCCCGCCATTGTTCTTAGCTCCTATGCCTGTTTCCGGACCCTATCGCTTGCCGATGGCGATGGCGAACATGCTGAGGTTCTTTTTGTAGAGTTGGGTGGCGAGTCTATGGGCTATCCCCGTCTCGTTAATCTTGGCCATCTGTTCTTCGAGCACCACCGAGTTGCCGTTGATGGCCGTCTCGTAGGGCTTGCGGCTTTTTTCATCACCGAATTCGGTTTCGCGCTTTTCCCGGCCCGTGATGTGGCCGGGCTCGGTCGTGGCCATATTGAGGCTACGCCGCTGCCGGCCGATGAGCCTCTTGAAATCCACCCCCTTGAGATCACGCGCCTTGTAGCCGGGCGTATCGGCGTTGGCGATGTTCTGGGAAAGCACTTCCTGGCGCTGCGTCAGCCAGTCCATGCGTTTTTTGACCATGCCGAAAAGCGTTAGCTTGTTCAGATCCATGTTAAGCCTCGTCCCGTGCCGTGCGGCGTTTTCCGTCCCGTGTTCCGTACTCGGACCGGCCTTGTCCCGAAGGCCGGCGCTTTTTCGCCACATGGAGGAAGGGTGACGCATCTCTTTTAAGATTCTCTTAAAGGGAGTCTTTTTTACCGTCCGCGGTGGCGGTGGCACTGGTATTATCGTCCCGCGCATGAGACTCTGGGGCCGCTTAAATGTTTGTTAAAGCCGTTCCTGCAAACTGGCGTAAACAGGCGTCTGTCATCACTGCCAGCGGATCGAAAACGTGCCCAACGACAAGGAAAAACCCGAGACCAAGGAAACGATCGCCGTCGCGCTGGAATACGACCCGGACAGCGAACACGCCCCGAAAGTGGTGGCGGGCGGCAGGGGCGGCGTCGCCGAACAAATCCTTGAAATCGCCTTCGCCAACGACGTCAAGGTCCGCGAGGACGCCGACCTCGCCCAATTGCTGAGTTCCATCGACATAGACAGCGAAATCCCCATCGAGGCCTTCGCCGCCGTCGCCGAGATTCTCACATACGTCTACCGCGCCAACGGCAATCCCGTTCCGTTTGCCGACGAAAGCCGAGAAAACGGCGAGGCGCCATGAGCGCGCCGAAACCGGATTTCCTCGGCGAGGCGGAAAAAATCGAACGCGTTATCGCCAAGGCGCAAAAGCTTCTCGATGAAGGAAAGGCCCTCGATTTGGCCTATCTCGAAGACCGAATCCGTTATTTCTGCGAAACAGCCGGCCAATGGGACCAGGGCGAAAAGAAGAAAACGGAAGAACGCATCGAAGACATCATGGAGTCCCTCGACAGGCTGGAGACGGACCTGACCGCCCGGCACGAAACCGCCTTGGGGAGCAAAACCGGCGGCCTGCGCAGAAAAGCCATGGCCGCATACGCCAGGACGAAAGAAGAGTCTTCCTGACCGGCTCGGGTGTTAATACCAAAGATCGCTGATATAAGGTGGGGTTATGGAATTCAATTGGTCGGACTATATGAAATTCGCGTTGGCTTTGGTCTTCGTTCTCAGCCTGATCGCGCTGCTGGTCGTCATCGCGCGGCGGTTCGGGTTGGGAAACGCGGGCCCGACCCGGGGGAGCAAGAAACGCCGCCTGTTCATCGTCGAGATCCTGCCCGTGGACGCCAAACGCCGCCTGATTCTTTTCCGCCGCGACGCCACGGAACATCTGGTTCTGCTCGGCCCCGATAAGGATTGCGTTATCGAACGGGGAATAGCCTCCGCCACGCCCCATACCGCCCCGGCGCGCCAAGAAGAACCGGAACCCGAGGCCGAACCGGGCGGCCTCACCGCCACCGCCTCTTCCGCGACGATGCTGCGCGCGGCCAGGGAAGACCGCCCGTGAAGAGAGGATGGATCCTCTTGGCGGGCGCGGCGGCCCTCGCGGCCCTCGCGGCCCTCGCGGCCCTCGCGGCTTTAGTTCTCGCCGAACCGGCCATGGCGCAAACCTTTTCCCTGGACATGGGCGAAGGCGGCGGCTCGTCGACGGCGCGCATCATCCAACTCGTGGCCCTGATAACGGTGCTCAGTATCGCGCCGTCCATCGTTATCATGGTCACGTCGTTCACCCGCATCGTCATCGTTCTCGGCTTCATGCGCACGGCCATGGGCACCCAGCAGACCCCGCCCAACCAGGTCCTGGTCAGCCTGGCCCTGTTCCTGACCTTTTTCATCATGATGCCGACCTTCGAGGAATCCTACGACAAGGGAATCAAACCCCTGATCGAAGAGCAAATCGACGAATTCGAGGCCTTCAAACGGGCCGTGGCCCCCTTTCGCGCCTTTATGATGAAACATGTGCGTGAACGGGACTTGATCCTCTTCGTCGATATCGCGAAAATTCCCGACGAGGACGTGCGGGAGGAAATGCCGCTCAGGGTTCTCATTCCCGCTTTTATGATCTCGGAAATTCGACGCGCCTTCGAAATCGGCTTCCTGATCTTCATCCCGTTCCTGATTATCGACATGGTCGTCGCTTCGGTGCTCATGGCCATGGGCATGTTGATGCTTCCGCCCGTCATCATCGCCTTGCCGTTTAAGATCATCTTCTTCGTTCTCGTGGACGGCTGGTACATGATCGTCGGTTCCCTGGTCAAAGGCTTCGGCGGATAGGCGTTTCTTGAATTTTGCGCTTTATTTCTACCTTTATTTGATGTAGTATAAGGGACTGAGATAGGGCGCCGATGAAATCCTTCGATGGCTCCAAGGGATTTGTCGGAGGGTTGTCGTATGCTCGTCTCTCTCGATTGTGGTTTGAAATCAAGAGAGGAGGAAGAGATGTCGACATCCATCACAAAACAAGCGAAAGAAACCAAGCCCGCCGGCCCACGCCAAGCGGAAAGCCGCGAACGCGGGCTTTTGCCTCTTCAGCCGCTGTCGAACCTGCGCCGGGAAATCGACCGTCTGTTCGACGACTTTAGCGGTGATTTTCCGCTCTCGCCGTTCCGTTGGCGGGGTTTCGATTTCGCCCCCTTCCGGAAACTCGAGACCTTCGGCGACGTCGAACCCCGCATGGATATCAGCGAGACCGACAAGGAACTCCGCATTACCGCCGAACTCGCGGGAATGAACGAGGACGACATCGAGGTCTCCCTGTCGGGCGATATGCTCACCATCAAGGGCGAAAAGGAAGAAGAACGGAAAGAGGAAAAGGCGGACTATCACCTTATGGAACGTCATTTCGGTTCGTTCCACCGCTCCTTCGCGCTTCCCGAAACCGTCGACCCCGATAAGGTCGACGCCCGCTTCGACAAGGGAATCCTGACCATAACCATGCCGAAAACGGCTCCGGCCAAGGAAGAGACGAAGAAGATCAAGGTCAAAACCAAAGGCTAAACCGCTGTAATCGGCCCGGCCCCTTACATGGGGGCCGGGTTTTTTTTATTCACCGGCGATAAACGGCGGCAGGACGAAGGCCGCCTTGTGCATCTCAGGCGTGTAATAACGGGTTCCGATCGAGGCGTCTGAAAAACGCCCGGCCAACACGTCTGGCGGCACGTCTTTAAGGGCCGCGTCGTCCGTCGCAAAGCCCAGGGCCATGAACCCGCCCACATAGCTCGGCACGGCGGTCAGGTAAAGCATGGCCTCGGTGAAATTGGCCCCAAGGCGCCGGACCGTGGCTTTCGCTTCGTCCCCTTGTAAATACGGCACGCCGCTCTGGGTCGCCAGGACCCCGCCCGGTTCCAGAAGGGCCTTGCAATCGCAATAGAACCGTTCCGAAAAAAGCCCTTCGCCGGGGCCGGCCGGGTCGGTGGAATCGACGATGACCGCATCGAAGGTTTCCCGGCTCTCGGCGACATATTTCGCGCCGTCGGCGATGACCACCCGGCCCCTCGGATCGTTAAAAGCGCCCTCGCTCAAGGACGGCATATGCGCGCGGCAAAGATCGATCACCCGGCGGTCTATATCGACCAGAACGGCCCGGTCCACATCGTGCCTGAGGACCTCGCGGAGCGTTCCGCCGTCGCCGCCGCCGATAATCAACACCCGCGAGACATCGCCATGGGCGAAAAGCGGCACATGGGCCAGCATCTCGTGATAGGCGAATTCATCCTTTTCCGTCGTTTGGACGACCCCGTCCAGGGCGAGGACCCTGCCGAAGGCCGGGGTCTCGAAGATCACCAGGTCCTGATGGGCGGTTTTTTCCCGGCAAACGGTCCGTTCGTTCAGGAAACGCTGGACGTAGCCTTGCCCGGCCTCGGCCAGATGCAAGGCCTCGTCGAACCAATCGGCCTTATCGCTCAAGGCCTAAGGCCCCGCTTGTGTTCGGTAAGGATAAGGTTTTCCGGCCGGAAGGCCTCCTCCAGGGCGTTCACGGAGCGATGGGGATCGCAAGCGCCGCACATGAAGATGTCGATGGCGGCGAAGGCGTGTTCCGGCCAGGTGTGGATGCTGATATGGGATTCGGCGAGAACGGCGACGCCCGACCCCCCGCCGCTGGACTGAAACCGGTGGAAATGGGTATGGAGGACCGTCGCTTCGGCATCGAGCGCCGCCTTGATGAGGGCGGCCTCGATAAAGGCGGGATCGTCGAGGTTGCGCGCCCCCCACAGTTCCAGCAACAGGTGCCGCCCGGCGAACCGCTCTCCGCCGCGCTCGACGAAGAAATCGTTGCCGCCGGGGGCTAAATCATCGGCCATCGCGTCATCGTCCCCAGTTCCGCCATCCGTCGAGATAATAGCTCAAGATTACCGGCCGATTGAGGGTGCTCACTTCGACGGAGGTCTCGACGAGGTCTTTTTCAAAGATAAATATTTTTTTGAAAAGCGCCTTGTCTAAATATTTCGTGCCCTCGAGAAGGAAGTTCGCCGCCTTGTCGGTATCGAACTCGCCTCCCGACGCCAGCACAAACCCCCAATCCCCAAAGGATGGAACCAGACCATGATAGGGCAAGGTGCGCTTGAACTCGCTCGCAATGGTGGCGGCGATGGACCAGAAGGCTTTTTTCGCAAAATAGGGGCTCGTCGATTGATTGACGAAGATCCCTTCGGGCGACAGGTTGGCGCGAACCAATCGATAGAATTCGCGGGTATACAATCTGGCCAACTCGGTGTTGTTGGGGTCGGGCAGGTCGGCGATGATGAGATCGTATAACCCCCGCCTCGACTGCAAAAAGGAAAACGCGTCCTTGTTTAAAACCCTTACCTTCGGCTTGTCCACGAGGCTATCGCCATTGAGGCGTCTGAGATAGGGATTAACTTTCGCCAAGCGGGTGACGGCGGGGTCGATATCGACGAGGGTTATGGTGGCGACCCCGGGAAATTTAAGCAGTTCGCGTACCGCCAATCCGTCTCCCCCACCCAAGACCAGCACACGGTATTTACCCCCGTTGGCGGCGCGGAGATAACTCATGGGGACATGAACGAGCAACTCGTGATAGCGGTATTCGTCGATCGATGAAAACTGGAGATTTCCATCCAGGTACAGGCGCAGGTCGTCGCGGTATTTATTAAGGACGATCTGCTGGTATTTCGTCCTTTCCGCATAAAGAATGCGGCCGTCGTAAACGCTGTTGTTCCAGGCCTTCAACGTATCGTTGGCGAACACCAGGGCGGCGATGATCGAAACCGCGATCAAAACGCTCAAGCCCCTGAACAACCGCCGGCTATCCCGCCCGAAATGATCGGGAAACTTCCATAAAACGAGAAGGCCGATGGACATATTGAGCAGGCCGAAGAACAGTCCGCTCTTAAAGGCGCCGAACAAGGGAAGCAACAAGAACGGAAAGGCGATGGTCGCGATCAGCGCGCCCAGATAATCAAGCGCCAAGACATGGGCGATGCTGACCCGCAGAGAGTCGTAACGTTCCAGGATTCGGGTCAGAAACGGGATCTCCAAGCCGATGAGAAACCCTATGGCCAGGGTGAGGACCACATAGGCGGGCATGAAAAAAGTGGACTGTGAGAATAAAAAGAATAACGCCGGAATGCTTAGGGCGCCGAGGAATCCCAGGGCGGTTTCCGCGCCCACCAATGAAAACAACAGGTTCCTTCGGAAATACTTCGAGAGATAAGCGCCGGCCCCGAGCGAGGCCATGTAAAGGCCGATGGTCAGGGAAAAATATTTAACGCTGTCCCCTTTGAAATACGATACCGTCGTCGCAATAAGCAGCTCGTAAATTATGGAACACACGCCGGCGATAAAGACGGCGTAAACAAGGGTGAAAATTTCTTTCGAATTGACTTCGCCGTCTTGTCCGTCAAGGCGCGTGGCTTCCAATTATTTCCCCCCCGACAAACCCCGCCCCGATACCCGCGGACCGCCGATGCTGGACCGGCGGTTGCTCGACCGGGCGCCGAACACGGTCGAGTTGCCACCCAGGAAAAAGAAGAAGCTGGACCTATGGCCGTAATATCCCCATCCGTTCGAGGACGGAACCACGACCAGGAGATAAAGCACCAACAGGATTCCAGAGGTGAAAAGCGCGGCCCAACCCGTTTTATTCATTTTACCAATCCTGATACGCTCTAATAATCGATCTTGTTTATAAACGTGATGATCGTTTTGTTGCGAATTTCGTTCAGGGCGATGCCGATAATCAGCAAAATAACCCCAATGATGTTGAGGGCCGTTGAGCTCCCTCTTTTATATTCCACCTTCACATACAAGACGCTGTTCTGGGTTTGGTTCGTCCCTGGGGAAAGGGTCGGCCCTCCCTGAACCTTGAATTTCAGGTAATAATCTCCAATTTCCGGCAGGGTGATCTTAACGTTGCGCATCCTTTTCGACTCGGTCCAGGGGCCTTCGGCGTCCCTTCCCCGCTCATTGAAATATTCGCCTCCAAAGGACAAAAGACGGTCTTTCTTATCCTTGAGGACTTCGACCTCGACGAAGGCCCAGCCGTTGCGAAGGGTATTGTCCCGGGTGGTTATTTCCACGACCGTATTTTTCTTGGCCGTCGTGATCGGCCCAAACAGTCGCCCCGTCGGGAACCGGCTGCTTTCCAGGGTCTTGGCGCCGCCGTCGAAAAAAACGCCCGTCCCTATAAAGAGAATGGAGAACCCGATAAAGATAAGGGCCAACACTCCGAAGTGTATTTTATCCCCATCGCCGCCCGTTGGGCCCGAGGCGAAGGGAGGGGGGCCCGAGGAGACGGGAGGGGAGCCCGAGGAGAAAGGTGCGTCGCCGTTTGCCATCATACCAACGCCACCAGGACGAGGGCGAAGGACACGGCGACGCTCATCTCGACGAATCCCACCGCCAGGTTTCTGTCCCTTGAAATTTCGATGTTCAAATCGTGTCCGGTCAGAATAAGCCTATCCATCAGGGCGCGCACCGCATACAGGACGACGGCGCCGAAAATGGCCATTTCGGCGAAGAGAAGCAGATTTTCTTTCCAGCCGATGAAATCTCCCGCCACCCCTTTGGCGATAACCAGGCCCAGCGCGATGATCGTTCCGCCGAAGGCGACGCCGGCGGCGACATTTCCTTCCTGAACTTCTTTTTGCAGTTTATAGGGCGTCGCCAGGTCGTAAAGGCGCGCGAAAACGATCAGGGTTCCCTGGCCGAGGGCGAAAAAGGCGACCGCGGTCCCCACGCCGCCGCCTTCACCGCTCAAACTTCCCGCGGCGATGAGGCCCGTCGCGATATAAACGCCAAAACGCACGGCGGCCATTCCGCAGTTCTGGTCCTCGACAATGGCCGTGATGTTGCAGAACTTGTAGAACACCAATTTATCCAGGCACCAGCGCGATAAATTCAAGAAGATAAGCCCGAGCAGCGAATAGCCCGAAACGACCATTAAATCATCGAGGAAGTCGCCGGCGGGGCCGGAGAGAACGCCGATAAAGATAATCGCCGTTGCGATGAAGTACCCGCCGAGAGAGATTCCGACGGCTATGTTGTCTTTCTTGGCCAATTCCTCGACGAGCCGATAGGGCGTCAGCAGGTCCTTCAAGGCTTTCGCCAGCAGGATCAAGACGGCGAAAACGCCTATGAACGCCAGGACTTTCAGAAATTCCTCGGCGAGGCCGGGCCAATCGATCATCCCTCGTCTCCGGAAACCGAATAAACGGTTATTTGCGATTCACGAACCGGTTGGGAGAAGTGGCATTGGTAGGATCCGTCCTCCCAGCGCTCCACGGTAATGAAAACGCCGCCGCCTTTGGGCTTGAATTCCCAGTAATAAAAGCTCTCTGCGTCATTGAGGTCGGAATTTCGATAAAACACCGCTTCATCGGATTCGTCGTATTTATAATCGACCCCTTCGTAATGAAAGCTTCCCGCTTCGTCGTCATCCATCCGCTTGAGGTCCGATTTGGAGACCCCGATTTCATCGAGTTCCGTTTTCCTCAATGTGACGGAAATTTCCTTCTCGTCGTCTATTTCAACGGTCACCCAGACGGTGCCTTTGGCCGTCTCTCCTTCGAGTTCGATCCATTCGTAGCGGCCTTCCTTATAAAGATGCCGGTTCAAAACGCTGACGTCTAAATCTTCCATGTCCTCGCCGAAGCTGCGGATGGAGAACAGGCCTCCGGGACGGACATTCTCGATAACCGGGTCGGACGATATGGCCTTGGTTCGATCCGGTTGGGACGAGCCTTCGCCAGGGCTTTTTTGATTGGCGCGCCAAATCACGTAGCCGACGCCGAGCGCGGCGGCGACCAGGAATAGAGACGTCAACATTCCCATGATTCCCCCCTGAAAAATATCCGTTAGCTTTTAACGGCCTTGCTTGAATCCGCCAGGGGCAACGGCGCCCCAACGCCCATGCGGGATTTTAATTCGGCCAAGGATTGGGATTGGCTCAACCCGATGCTTCCGGCGAGAACTTTGTCGATTTCATCGTCGACGGAACGCTCGACCTGGGCCATTTCGCCATAGGCTTCGGCCAGGGACTCTTCTTCCTGGACCTTGTCGCGCATGCGCTCGAGCATGGAAAGGGTTCCGCTGGAATCGACCTTGGCCAGTTGTTCGTTGAGTTTTCTCGTCGCCTGGCCGACCTGGGCGCGGGCCTTGAGGGTCTGGAGTTCCCCTTGCCATTTGGAAATCTGGTGTTTCAAAGCCTGCACGTTCGTTTCCAGGTTGCCGGTAAGCCTGTCGAAGTTCTCGGCATCCTTGCTGAGGACGGAAACCCTTTTGATGGCGGCGTCGCGTTTGGCCAAGGATTCGCCGGCAAGGCGGTCGGCTTGTCCGGAATCAAGGCTGCCGTCTTGGGACTTACTCAACAAAAGCATCGCCTTTTGTTCGTATTCCACGGCGATTTCCTTTTGCCGCTCGATGTCCCTCTTGGTGCGAATGCCCTGGGCCTTAACCCTGGCGAGGCCTTCCATGCTTTCGCTCAGGTCCTTCCGCAAATCCCGGATTCCCTGTTCCGCCATCTTGATGGGGTCTTCGAGGCTGTCCAAGGCCGAATGCGCCTCGGATTTCCCCCACGTGAATACGCGTTTAAGAATGCTCATATTCGGTTCTCGCTCTCACAAATTTTCAGGCTGTCTTTCCAAAGTCGATCAATTCGTTCGCAAAGGAAGCCAGTCCCAACGACAAGGCGTTTATGGAAGCTTCGATTTCATTGCTGTCCAGGTTTTTCAGTTGCAGCGTATCGCGAAAAATGACCATCGACCCATCGTCATCGAGAACGAATGCGCCATGGACGAGTTCACGGTTCATTTGAAGAAGCCGCTTAAACAAAACGGGGTTGTCCGCGGAAATTTTGAGGATGATCTGTTCGAGCACCAGAATCTCGTCTTCACAAGCGATGTGCAGATTTCTGATGCCGTTGTCCTCGTCATTTATGATGAAAAGCGTATTCGACGGATCTTCTTTTCCGATATCAATATCCAATCCGACGAGAAAATCCCGGACTTTCTCAAAATAATTCTGGGACATGCCCCCTCCTGAAAAGAAAAAATTTTAGAACCACGGCCCAACTCTAACCATCGCAGGGGCCGTTGGATAGAACTCGTTGCCCTTTTACGGCCTAAAACGACTTTGCGGCTATTTTGTGGCCCTTGCGAATTTCTTGGCAAGGTGAACTTCATCAGTTTACGGCGGCCTGCCTGCCCTTGTTCAGCCGTTGGCGGTAGGTGCTCAGGAAGGCCTGGAAGTTCTCCACGTCCGCGACCTTTCCCGCAATGGACTTGTAATCGATCAAGCCGATGGTCTGGGGGCTGGCGATCAGGCGGAACACGTCCTTATAGGGGCCGGCGTCCATGGCCCCGCTGTAATCGTTCCGCAGCCGGCTAAGGGAGCGTTCGTTGCCGCTGAGCGTCAGGGCGATGGCGAGATTGAGGATGTATTGGCTCTGTTTTTCATCCAAAGGCTTCTTCGGCTTGGCCCCGAAGGTCCGGCTCAGTTTGCGCAGGGATTTCGCCGCCCGCGGCCAGTCCTTGCGCCGCCAATAGACGCCGGTGCGCAACAGTTCGGCTTCCGTCGCCTTGTCTTCTTTAAGCAAGGCCAGGGCTTCGTCGCTGCGGTTGACGCCGATCAGGGCGCGGGCGCGTAAATAATTGCGCTGGACGGCCAGGTCATTGGGCATTCGCGCCGTCTCGGTCCGGTCCAGGGCCGAGAGAGCGTCTTCGAATTTTTTGGCGGTGATATAGACGAGGGCCAATTGCGCCCCGACCCGGATCTTTTCAACCCCCTTCAGCCGGTATCTCACCTGGGCGTCGAGCAACGCCGCGGCCCGGTCGAGCAGATCGACGCCGGCCAGCCGGTCGGCCAGCTTCCGGACCATCGAATTCCCCTTATCGCCGGGGGGCGTAAGTTCCTTGAATTCATCGTAAAGGGCGATGGCTGTTATGGGCGGCAGGTCGTCGGCGGCGCCGTCGAGATAAAGTTTCTCGTAGGCGTCGACCATTTCCTGGGTCACCTCGGGGGTTTTCTCGTTGGTCCGGAAATAGGTCACCGCTTGTTTGAGCGTGCGAAGGCCGCTCCTGTAATCTTTCTCTTCCAGGTACAGCCCGCCGAGACGGCGAAGAAGGTTGAATTCGATATCGTCCCCCCGCCAGGCGAACCGGAGCTTTTCCAATTCGTCGATGGCTTCGCCCGGCGTAATTTTTTCCTCTTTCAACAACAATTCGGCGCGGTCGATGGAAGACTTGACCCGGCTGAGCCGGTCGGGACCTTTTTGAGCTTCTTCCCATTTCAAAACGGCGGCGTCGAAATTCCCGATCAATTTATCGAATTTTCCAAAGGCGTAGTCCAATCGGCTTTTCTGGCTCGGCGTTGGATTTTCCAGGGCCAGGGCGTCCAGGTAGTGCTTCGCCTGTTTCACGTCCCCTATTTCAATGGCGGCGTCGACGATCAAAAGACCCAACGGCATCTTCAGGGCCGCCGGATACGACCTGGTGACGCCGCCGGTGCGCCTGAGCTTCAAGGCCGCCCCCACCAGGTCGCCTTGCTCTGCCCGCACGGCGGCGCGCCAAAACGTCGCTTCGTCGTTATCGTTCAGGCTTTTATTGTTGAAGTCGTTCTTTGCCTGGCTCAGGCGGTTCAGGAAAAAATTAGCCGCGCCCCGGTAAAAACGGAATTCCGCGCTGTTTACGATATTGGGATTATCCACGGTCAAGGCCTTCAAGACGCCAAGCGCCTCGGGACCGAAACCATGGGCGACATAAAAGTTGATGAGTTCGAGGCGGGCATTTTCCCTCGCTTTGCCCTTCGTCCCGGCGATGGCGTTCAAGAGTTCGATCTTATCGGCGTAGAAGTCCCCAATGGCGCTCCGTTGCCATTGATCGAAGTTCACGACACGGGTCAACGGGCGCATCAGGCCGAGTTTCTTACCGGCCCTGACTTCCGCCGAAAGAGCTGAAACCTCCAGGTTGCCCGCGCTTGAAATCTCGATGCCCTGGCGCAGGGAGCGCACGCGCAAGTCATCCACCCGGGGTTGAATAACGATGCCCTGGCCTGCCGGCAACAGGTTGACCTGTGGGAATCTGTAAGGCCTGACGATCCCGTAGCCCAAGGGAATGACCGGAACCACGACCAAAAAGTCTCCCACGTCCGGGTCCTGAATGGCGACCGCCTCGCCCGGTTCGGGGATGGGCATGAACAACCGGGGGCCGACGGGCGATTTGGGTTGCGGGTTGGTTTCGATTTCCGTTGTGGCGACCAGGGGCCGTTGCTTGAATTCGAGAATCCAGGCGAACCCATCGCGCTTGAGTAAAGGATTGACGCCCGAGACCGTCTCCATGCGCAAAATCGTCGCCCGCCCGGACGGAAGCTGCTCCAAGGAGCGGATAATATTTCCCCCGGCCTCCTTAAGGGCCTTTAAATCAAGCACCGTCGGCTTGTCGAAAACGACCCACAGGAACCCCGCGCGCCTGAAAACGGCGGCCCCTATGGGTTCCTGCCAATCGAAACGCAGGCTGAAAGCGCCCTGGCCGTCCGTGCTCGCCGTCGTTTTTATTTTGGCGACCTTCTTCGCCCCGAATTTCATTTCCTCCTCGGGGCCCCGCTTTTTCCCGGAAGCGCCCTTGGCCCCGCCCGGAACCAGCGGTATGGGGCCGGCCCGCGTTTTCTCGATCTCGCTGACGGTCACGCCGGGTATGTCCAATTTAAGGGGCTTTGACGCCGTCGTCGTCTTTTTTGCCCGAGGCGCGGCGGCGGCGGGCGGCGTGGCTTCGGGACCCGAAGGAGCCATGACGTCGACGACCACTTTCGATCCCGAGAGGAAATCCCGGAGGCGGGAGTTGCCGGGAACCCTAAGGTAGACGTTGACGCCGTCCGCGGTCGCCTCGGCGCGTATGGCGCCGATGAACTTCGGTGGCCTTCTTTTCAGCCCGGCAAGGTCCATGCGCGCCGGGCGGCGGAAAATAAGCACCGCCTCGCCGTTCTTGCGCTCGATCCTGTAGGGCGCCTTGGCCGGCCAATCGAAGACCAGCCGGGTGTAGCCGTCATGGGCGCCCGAACGGACCCGGACCCGAGGGCCCTGGCCTTTGGCCCTGGGAGGTTGCGATTGCGCCGAAACTTTCGCCTTCTCCCCTTTCGTCTCCGGGGCCCTGTCCACCAGATCGACGACGACGGCGCTTCCCATGTCGAACGCGCGCATGCTGTAGCCGTCCTTCAGGATGAAGGTCACGGAACGTCCGTCTTTGCCCGGCTCGGCGCGGCGGAGATACTTGCTAAGCGAACGGACGACGCCCCCATACCCCGCCTCGATGGGCCGTCCGAAGGCGACGACGACCCTGTTTCCGCTTTGCCGGGCCGTGTAGCGAACGGGAAGCGGCCAATTGAACACGATTCTCCCGTAGCCCTCGTGGGCCGCGGCGCGAACGGGAACCGGTTCGGCGACGGCGAA
>VAPH01021464.1_pt1 | contig 15290 bp, 12 predicted proteins | sample 3393861 | NCBI WGS metagenome assembly VAPH01 (sample SAMN08290439, study PRJNA428436) | hydrothermal vent metagenome | isolation source: Deep-sea hydrothermal vent chimney | place: Atlantic Ocean: South-mid Altantic Ridge | reverse complement strand
TTTAAAACGTAGACCCTGGCCCTTGATAACAAGGCATTATTGAGCTCAAAAGATGGGTTCTCGGTCGTTGCCCCTATAAAATAGAAAGTGCCATCCTCAATGAATGGTAAAAAACCATCCTGCTGCGCCTTGTTGAATCGATGGACTTCATCGACGAATACAATGGTTTTGCTCCCACCTGCCTGGAACTGTTTCGCCTGGGCGACCGCTTCCCTGATTTCTTTGACGCCCGCCATCACCGCAGACAATTTAATAAATTTTGCCTGAACGTTTTTGGATATTAACCGTGCCAATGTTGTTTTCCCGGTACCCGGTGGCCCCCAAAAAATCATTGAGTGCAGGTGGTTATCTGTTATGAGCTTGTAGAGCGGTTTTTCTTTTGCCAGCAAATGATCCTGGCCAAAAAAATCATCAATTTTTTCAGGCCTCATACGGTCGGCGAGCGGGTGGTCGTTAATGTTGCCTGGCTCAGAAAACATATCACCAGTATCTAATTCGCCCAGTCCTGTCATTGCTGGCCTACTACATCGACGCCTTTGGGTGGTGTGAATTTAAAAATACTTTTTTTGAGCGATATATTCTCTTTTGCTTTTTTCAGATTTATTCGGGTAGTTTGACCAAAACTGTCAACTAACTCCAATACCAGTAACTTTTTATTTTTAAAGCCTATTTTAATAACACTAAAATTTTCCTGTTCTCCTTTAGACTTTAAACTTAGCCAGGTAATATTTTTTTTAGTTCCAAGATTTTTAATAATAAAGTTATTTGTCAATTTTTGATTGCCAGCCAATAACAACGCCGGCGTTTGCCTAACGTTGCCCCGGTAGTCCTTAACCGTCACTTGCCTTAGTTCCGGGTCATAGATCCATACTTTTTTGCCGTCACCAATAATTTGTTGTGTAAAAGGTTTTTTATAATCCCACCTGAATTTCCCGGGTCTTTTGATCCAGAAACGACCCGATGATTCCTGGATAGTATTCCCTTCTGCATCCATCACTACCTGATTAAAATCGGCCTGGTAGGTGCGAACATTGTTAAAAAATCGTTCCAGTAAACGAGTAGACGAACCAACAGAAGTTTGGCCTGCTCCGGCGACAGATGCATAGACAGTAAATAACGCAATAGTCGATACAAAAAGCCCGAATTTTCTTAACATGAAATCTACTTACCTGCCTGGGGGTGGGGGCGCCAAAACTTCACGACTACCATTGGACTGCAGTGGGCCAACCACGCCTGCTTTTTCCATTTGCTCAACCAGTCTTGCGGCACGGTTATAACCAATACGCAGGCGTCGCTGGACACCGGAAATTGATGCCCGCCTGGTTTCAGTCACGATTGCCAGCGCCTCATCGTAAAGCGGGTCTGACTCGGCATCATCGTCATTCATGCCGCCAGAAATAGCGCTGCCAGTAGCGCCATCCTGCTGGTTGGCGGCCAGGATATCCTCATTATATATAGGTGGCCCACTACTCTTTAGTGCCTGGACAACTTTCTGGACTTCATGATCATCGACAAAACTGCCGTGAATACGGGTTGGAATACCCTGACCTGGCAGTAAAAATAACATGTCGCCATGGCCCAGTAATTGTTCTGCGCCCATTTGATCAATAATGGTTCGTGAATCAACCCGCGAGGATACCTGGAAGGCAATACGTGCCGGAATATTTGCTTTTATGAGGCCGGTTATCACGTCTACTGACGGTCTTTGAGTGGCAAGTATTAAGTGTAGTCCCGCTGCCCGCGCCTTTTGTGCCAGCCTGGCAATGAGTTGTTCAACTTTTTTGCCGACCACCATCATCAAGTCGGCCAGCTCATCTATTAATATTACGATGTAAGGCAAGTGGACCAGTTCTGGTGCTTCTTCCCCTTCCTCTCCTTCAGTGGCGACAAATAATGGATCGCGTAGTGGCTCACCTTTTTCCTTAGCTTCTTTAACTTTACGGTTATAACCGCCAATATTTCTGACTCCCATGGCGGCCATTAAACGATAACGGCGCTCCATTTCGAAAATGCACCAGCGCAACGCATTGGCCGCCTGTTTCATGTCTGTGACTACCGGTGTTAATAAATGCGGTATGCCTTCGTACATGGCCAGTTCCAGCATTTTAGGATCCACCATAATGAGGCGAACCTGGTCAGGGGTGGATTTGTAAATCATGCTTAAAATTAAAGCATTGACGCAAACAGATTTGCCGGAGCCCGTGGTACCGGCAATCAACATGTGTGGCATCTTGGCCAAATCATCAACCACTGGCTGACCGCTGATATCTTTACCCATCGCCAATGCCAATGGTGAGCGGACACTATCGTATTCCTGCGAAGATAATATTTCTTTCAGCTTGACCACTTCCCGGGTTTCATTGGGTACTTCCAGGCCGATAGTTGTTTTACCGGGAATATTTTCAACCACGCGCAAACTAATCACAGACAAGGACCGGGCAAGATCATTGGCAAGATTTGTTATCTGGGATGCCTTAATACCCGCTGCGGTCTCTATTTCAAACCGGGTGATGACCGGCCCCGGATGAACCGCGACTACTTGTACCTCGAGATTAAAATCCAGCAACTTTTTTTCTACCATCCTGGACATGGTTTCCAGTCCGTGTCGGGAAAATACGGGTTTATTAGAGGACTCTGGATCGTCTAATAAATTGAGCGAGGGCAACTCACCACCACTGGGCACCTCGAATAATGGCACCTGCTTTTCCCGTTCGCTGCGGGCGCTTTGTTTTATTTGCTGAATCTTTGGTTCTATGCGGGGTGCCGGGCGCTTGAATAATTTTTCTTTTTCGACAGCAACAGTTTCATGGCGCTCTTTTTTCGCCTGCATGCCAATAATGTAGTCACGTATTTTATGGGTAAGGACTTTTGCCTGGGTTGACCCTTCCAGTATCGACCAGCCAATACCATCCATTAACCGCAGCCATGACAAGCCGGTAAATAAAGTGACACCGGCCAGGAATATGGCCAATAAAAATATAGTGGCGCCAACAAAACTGAAAACTGCGACCAGGCCCGAGCCTGTGATATCGCCAATCACGCCACCACTGGTAAACGGCAGGCTGGAATCGGCAAAGGAAAAATGCAGCGTGGCCAGGCCGCAACTCCCTATTATGACCATTACACCGCCGGCGCCGGTTATCAGTTTATGTCGAATATCAGGATGGGTGGGATCATGGCGATGTAAAAAAATTTTCATACCGCCATAGGCAACCATGACAGGTATCAAGTAAGCCAAATATCCCAGGATATTGAGTAATATATCAGCCAGCCAGGCACCAAAAGGGCCGCCAATATTGCTCACGGGCCGTGCCGCACCCAGGTGCGGCCATGCCAGGTCAGTCGGCGTATAGGTCCAGAGTGATAACAGCAAATACAAGGCAATGGCCCCAAACACATACAGGGCTGCCTCACGAAGCAGGATTATCAGGCGCGGAGCCAGTGGAGTTTGAATGCCTTTTTTTCTAGTCGCCTGAGCCACAATTCTCTTTTCTTACAACGGATTTAGCTGATTCTCGCCTTTTATGGCCGCTAAGCCAAGGCCTGTTTAAAAATCACCGGTTGGCCAGTTTACTAAAACTGGCTTTATGGCCGACTAGCGGCAATAACCTCTCTCACAACACCCTGAATACAAGGGATCTGCAGATTGTCATAACTTGGCCATGCTTTCCCCTGGCCTTGCCATCACGTAATATTGGAACATATGCCGTTGAACATGGTCATAGTATTTTCAGTTTAAGAAATAATAAACGATTTATATCTGCCTACCAGGAGTTCTAATAATGTCTGATGTAAAACATGCCCGGGTGCTCATCCTTGGCTCTGGCCCCGCTGGCTATTCCGCCGCAGTTTATGCTGCCCGCGCCAATCTCAACCCGGTCCTGATCACCGGGCTTGAACAAGGCGGTCAGCTTGTAATGACAACGGAAGTTGATAACTGGCCCGGTGATGTCGAAGGTCTTGACGGCCCTGGTTTAATGGATCGCATGCGTCGCCATGCCGAACGCTTTAAGACAGAAATAATAATTGACCAAATAAACACAGTTGAACTCGGCCAGCGACCTTTTAAACTGTTTGGTGATAACGGTTCCTATACCTGTGATGCACTGATTCTTTGCACTGGCGCCTCTGCCATGTATCTTGGCTTGCCGTCTGAAGAAGCGTTTCGCGGTCGTGGCGTATCGGCCTGTGCGACTTGTGATGGATTCTTTTATAAAAATAAACGTGTCGCCGTCATCGGTGGTGGCAATACCGCCGTTGAAGAAGCCCTTTATCTTTCAAATATAACCGAACATGTCACTGTCATCCATCGACGTGATGAATTTTCTGCTGAGGCAATTCTCATTGACCAGATTATGGAAAAAGAAAAAAATGGGAATATAACCATTGAGTGGAACCACCAACTCGATGAAATCCTGGGCGATGACAGTGGTGTTACCGGTATTCGTATTAAAAATAAAGAAAGTATAATGAAAAATATTGACTTGATGGGTGTATTTATCGCTATTGGTCACAAGCCCAATACTGATATTTTTAAAGATCAACTCGACATGACGGGCGGTTACCTTAAAACAAATGGCGGAACAGACGGTAACGCAACTGCAACCAGCATAGATGGCGTGTTTGCCGCTGGTGATGTGCAGGATCATGTTTACCGCCAGGCGATAACTTCTGCGGGTAGTGGTTGTATGGCGGCCCTGGATGCTGAGCGCTATTTAAAACTTAGCAAATAAAAACTTAACAAATAAAATCTAATTAAACAAAATCAAGCTAAATAGAATCTGTCTGAGACTTTCACATTAAGATACAAACCTTGAACAGTAATAATAAAGACAAAAATAAAGACAACGGCCCTGGAGACGATCTGTTCAAGCAGGCGATCAATGACGTGCGCCCTATACCCCAGGATAAAGTGTCGCCCTATCGCACTAAAAAAAAAGCAGTACCAACTAAACGTATTGAGGACGACCAGGATGTGATGGACAGCCTGCTTTCGGATCATGTCTCGGAAGAAATTGAGTCTGGTGAAGAATTATTATTTCAGCGGCCGGGCATTCAGAATAATGTTATGCGCAAATTGCGTAAGGGTCAGTATTCAATCGAAGCACAGCTGGATTTACACCGTATGATTGTGCCGGAGGCAAGAGAGTCGCTTGTAGACTTTCTCGTGACTTCCAGAAAACAGGGGCTACGCTGTGTGCGAGTGATTCACGGAAAAGGTCTGGGTTCACCCGGTAAGCTACCGGTGCTAAAAGGCATGGTAAACAGCTGGCTCAAACAGCGCGATGACGTGCTGGCATTTTGTTCGGCACCTCGCCAGGATGGTGGCACCGGCGCGGTTTATATTTTACTAAAAAAATTACCAGGTTAAAAACGAACTATGCGTTAAGGAAATGCCGGCATAGTCGGCTCAACACCCTTGTTAAGCGCCTCGGGATGTCTTTTTTCAATAATTTCCGATACTGCCTCAACTTTATTTTTGGGAATATCGATCATCATCAGAAACTGGCCGTCCTCAATTGATTTTTCAAACCTGACCAATTGGCTATTAGGCGCACCCACGCCAATCAGCGCTGCTACCCAGGTTCCAAATACAGCACCAAACAATCCAAGTGCCAGGATAATTCCCATCCCTATTGGTAAGCCGTCAGGCGGAAAATTAAGGAAATAAACGCCCACTAGTACACCTAGTATACCGCCAACTGCCAGGCCCAGCTCTGCGCCATGGAACACATCAGTTTTCTGGAACATGGTTGCTTCAGGTAAATCCCCGAGCTGTGTTCCTCGTTTCGCCAGTATATGAATATTATGATCAGGGACACGGGCAAGCAACATATCACGGAACGTTGATTTGGTTTCTTTCAAGGTGGGAATCAGGATATACATTCGCCTTTTCATGATGGTCTCCTTTGGCAAGCAACTGCTATACAAACACGGTTAGATTACAAACTACCCCTTTTTCTTTTATGTGGCTATCACTAATTACACACACGATCATTAAGGGTAATTAATTATTACAACAATCAGTAATAACACTCATCACTAAATACCTAATAATTATTAATAAACTTAATTAATTAGTTCTAACTGTTTTTATTGGCATATTTTTTTCTTTTCGTAGTCCGGAAAAGTATTAAATACATCCTCATTTTTTTTGCAACATCTGCCTGTGTCGATTTAAAATTAATACCCCGTCCTTTTCCTGGCTCAAGCAACGAGAGCCTTGGCGTGACTGGTGTGATAAAATTAATTAATATCGCCCAATCAATAAAATCTTGTTAAAAATCTCTACTTTTCATTTTTAGGCTGCACTCAAGTAACGGCACGGGTATGACCTTAATTTAGAGATGATTTTATAAGTAAAGTTCAAAACAACTAACTCAACTGTGTTCTCGAATTACAACCTTTCTAGCCAATTAAATTCTTTTTATTCATGTAGTTAACGGTTATTCCAGACAAATTATTGGAATTAGGCACGTTATATGCATATTAAAAACTAGTTATTTAAAAAATTGACTAGGAATAGACTGGAGATGAAAAAATTAAAAATATTCATAATTATCCTGGGGCTCATGGCAGCGCCATTTGCGGCCTGCAAAGCAGATGCTGCCAATGGGCTATTTACAGTACAAATGAAACTGGCGTTGAAAGGCAAACCCCATGACCAGTATTTCCTTGGTGTTATGTACGAAGAAGGTCTCGGCACCGACGTCGACTTAAAATCTGCCCGTATGTGGTATGAAAAATCAGCCAGACAGAATTACACGCTGGCGATCAAAAAATTAAAGCAATTGGATAAACCAAAACCAGTCATTAAAGACAATCCTTATGTAGCAACCGTAAATAAACCTAAAAAGACAAAAATCGTGCGCGCAAAAATCAAGGCCAAACCAGGTTTTTCAAAGGAAGAATTGGCCGCCAAAAAAATGATTGAAAAAAAACGTGAAGCATGGCGTAAGGCCATGAGTAAACAAGCAGAATATGCAGAGGATGCTTTTGAATAAGGGCATGGATGCTGATTGTTAAAGTAAATACAGCATTAAGAGGTTAGTATCATGTCGTATTCGAAATGTGCAACAAACAAAGTTGGCAACCTGCCCAGGATTATCCTAAGCACCGCTATATCGATTGTCTTGCTTGCAAGTGGAATCCAAACCGCTTCAGCCTATGCAGATGGCGATATACTGGAACTTGCCATTCAGCCAGTTCTTTCGGAAGCTAAAACCAAAAAAGCGTTCAAGCCACTGGCTGAATATTTATCTAAAATTACAGGCAAAACGGTAGTCGTAAAAACCATGCCAAACTTCATGGCCTACTGGGATACTGTCAGGCGCGCTAAAAGTTATGACCTGATACTGGATGCAGCACATTTCACTGACTATCGTAGTAAAAAATATGGTTTTAAAGTGCTGGCAAAAATCCCGGACAGCGTCAGTTACAGCCTGATTGTTTTAGCGGAGAATTTTATCTTTGATCCGTCAGAACTGGTTGGCAAAAGAATTGCAACACTAGGTTCTCCAAGTATTGGTGCGGCAAGACTCGATGCGTTATTTCCAAACCCGATGCGTCAACCTATAATTGTAGAAGTAGCGAATGCCGACAAAGGTATCAAACTATTGCTCAACAAAGATGTTTTTGCAGCTATCATTCCAACACCACTTGTCTCGAGGACAATGGCGGAAGGCAATGACATATCTGTGGTAATGGTAACAGAGCCAGCACCACATATTGCACTCTCTGCTTCCCCGAATATGAGCGCCAGCACAGTGGCAAAAATAAGGAACGCGCTTATTACTGCAAATAAATCACCGGATGGTCAAAAAATGTTAAAAGAAATAGGCTTCTCACAATTTGATCCGGCTAACGCAAAAATATATTCAGGTCAGTCAAAAATGCTTGAAAAGTATTGGGGATATTAAAGTATTGGGTGTATTTAAAGAATGAACACCAACAAACGTATGCGCATTATTGGTCGCCTGTAAGCAGTTTACTCAGCGCGATAACCGGGGCCAATGAAATCCTTGCCAGCAACCGATATAGTTCTGAAGACCTGATTTCCTCCGCCAGTACCGGGCTAACCCGGTAGTAAAATAAAACAAGTTGTCTGCCTGTCTTATTGTTAATAAGAAATTGATCTCTGAATAATCGCAAACTTATTACTTCTTTGGTCCAGGCCGAACCATAGGCCGCGGTTGCAATAAAACAAGCACTGCAATTTATCCTGGTAGATTCCACGGCGCTGTTATTTGCCTGGTTATTGTCCTGTTCTGCAGCATTGACAGCGACTGTATTCTGTAAATAATCGACGACTGGTGCATTCACCACAATTGTAAAATTCTGACTCGTACCTGCTGCCAGTATGCCAACATCACAGGTAACGACGCCTGCTAAAAATGTGCAGCCCCCGGTTGCTGAAATAAATGTTGCGCTCGCAGGTAAAGTATCTGTCAGCACCACGCTGCTGGCATCACCTGTACCGATGTTGCTGACGCCAATATAGTAGGTAACATCTCTGCCACGTTTGACACAATCTTTGTCGTGGTTATTGCTAACCTGGAGGTCAATTGCTGGCGTCCACTCATAGGCGCCGATATCACATTCTGCCGTCATACTATTGTCGCCATCGACCGGTCGTACAACATTACGTTGATCAACACCAGGACAAGTTACATTTGCCGTATCAATTGCAGGACTGCCAGCCGCCAAATTATGGGTTGCGGTCTCGCCACCATTGTCCACCAAAGCACCAAGAGCAGGATTAGTGTTAACCAGGTCAACGCCCATGGTCAGTCCACAGGTATTACCGCTATCAAGACCTGAGCCATCAGTCGTGACAGTCCCGCCGACACTGGCGCAATTTTCAACTGTATTGTCTGATATTATTGTGCTGTTAAGCGTGAGAGATGCGGCGTTATATAACCCGCCGCCGCCGTTGGTGACAGCGGTATTGAAAGCGATCGTCACATAATCAAGGGTCGTGGTCACTGCTGTGGCCAGGTACAGGCCACCGCCATTGCCAGTGGCAGTATTACCGCTAAAGGTTGAATTGGTAACCGAGGTAATGCCGCCGCCCTGGAAAAATCCGCCACCATCGGCACTGGCATTATTATCCCTGAGCAAACTCCTGTTGATTGTCAGGTTACCAATGGTATGCAAACCACCGCCGGTAGCGGCCTGTCCACTTTCAAGTGAAACTTCAGTTAATGACAGTATCGCTACATTCCTGATGAGTCCGCCATTCCCAGTAACCGTGCCATTACGAATCACCAGGTTGGACATGCTGACTGTGATGGCAGCTGCCGAGGGACCCACATCAAAAACACGATCCAGGTCCTGACCATCAATGAAACTGAGTTTCGTCCCCGCACCAGATATTGTAAGCGAGCCGTTAATATCAAGATCGCCTGTGGCTGCCAGCTCTTCACCTGTCCCTGTTAGCGCAAGATTAAATGTGCCGGCTGGTAAGGTGATGATATCGGCCCCGGCCAGGGCATTGGATTCCTGGATTGCAGCCCGCAGCGAACAGTTGCCAGAGCTATCGGCGCATATACCATCCCCCAGCGTCACATCCACCGTATCTGTTGCGTTATCAACAATGAATGTTGCAGCATAAACCGGTACCTGCAAGACACTGGACATGAAAATGGCCGTGAGAATAATAAAATATAAAAAAAACCGTGTTGGTTTATCCATGGTTAGAGGTTAATCCAGTAACAGGCATTGATTCAAACTTTTTATTTGCTGGTTTCTGTTAAGAGCACAACAGCATGGGCAGCCATGCCGTTTTGTTCGCCAATGAAACCAAGACCCTCGGTGGTGGTGGCTTTGATATTTAGGTTTTCGGCAGGAACCTGCAGGTCTGCGGCCAAATTCAACTTCATTTGATCGATATAAGTCGACAATTTGGGTGCTTGTGCCAGTATCGTACAATCTAAATTTCCAACTTGCAGGTCTTGCTTTCTCAGAAGTAACTCAACTTTTCTGAGCAACAATCGGCTATCGATATTTTTCAGGCTGTCATCGGAGTCAGGAAAATGCTGACCAATATCACCCAGGCCAGCGGCACCGAGGCAGGCATCACAGACCGCATGGATCAAGACATCGGCATCTGAATGACCATCCAGCCCTTTATCAAAAGGCACGTGGACACCACCGAGCACCAGTTTCCGGTCGGTTACCAGGGCATGCACATCATATCCATGACCAATACGCATTAAACCTCCTGTTTTTGCTGCTCCAGGTGCCTGGTTGCCAGATCCAGATCCTGCGGATGGGTAATTTTAATATTATCTTCACTGCCGGTAACCATTACCGCCTGGATGCCAATGTGGGCCATGGCCTGGGCCTCATCAGTGACCTCGTGTCCTTCATTTTCTACCAGCGTTAATGCTTGTAGTAATTGCCCCAAGCGAAACATCTGCGGGGTCTGGGCGCGCCATAACCCTGCCCGTGGTATCGTTGCAACCACAAGCTGGTCAGGATCGGTTCTTTTGACAGTATCATTAATTGGTAACCCAAGCAGGCCGCCGTCATGATTGTTTTGCTGGATGGTTTTAATTAAATTCTGTACATCTGAGGTCCTGATACAGGGTCTGGCAGCATCGTGCACCAAAACCCAGTCACGCTCATTGCCAACCTCTAATAAGGCCTGACAACCCCTTAAAACGGTCTCAGCCCTGGTTTCGCCCCCTATATAGGTGCCTTTGAATTGGGCTGAGATCGTAAGTTCGTTTTCACATACAGGCCAATAGGCATCATCAGCTGATAGTCCCACCATAACACCAGTTATTTTAGGGCAATTGAGTAAACGTGTGAGGGTATGTGACAGAACCGTGGATCCTGCCAATGAAAGGTATTGTTTGGGACGGTCTGCGCCCATCCGGGAACCGGTTCCAGCGGCAGGCACCAGAACCCAAATTCCGGATGACACTTGCTATATAGGGCCTGTAAAAGTTGTTTTGATAGCCAGATGACTGAAAGCAAATAATTTACTCAAGCAGCCACGCCAACCTGAGTCTGAATAGTATCAACAGCGGAAGCTGATGACACGCCTTGAATTGAGGCCAGTTCGGCGGCCAGGAAATTAGAGGCAGTCTCCAGTAACATGGACTCCTCAAAAGACAGGCCTGTTTGTGTTTTCCAGCGCATTAAGTCACGCACCACTTCACCCAATTCCATGGCGCTGCCTTTATTAATTTTACGTTCCAGCTCTTTGCAGCGTTCGGTCCAGTTGCCGCCAGTCACGCGCTGGCCAGCCTTACCTTTCAGGATTCTGTATAATTCTTTGATTTTTTTACTATCAAGCAAGGGGCGAATGCCTGTTTTATCCAAATTTGAACTGGGAACTTTAACGGTAATGTTATTTTCCTCAATTTTTATAACGTAACAACGATCGCATGATCCTGCTATATACAAGTCTTCGATTGCCTCTATCACGCCTACCCCCGCTGAAGGGTAAAAAATAGCATCGCCTACTGTATATTTTGGTTTTTTACTCATCCCCAACCTCCGCTCAGTGATTGCATCTTTGAAATAGTATCTTAGCCGTGATTATTATCAACAATCTTTAAAGTATGGTCGTAAGTTACGGAATTGCAAATTTTTTTTTAATTTTTTTGTAAATAACGCTTATTTTTTCATATTTTATTACTCTTTTTGTCATTCCAGTCTAGAATCGCGCCTTTTCAAGGATTTAAGCTTGCAAAACTAGTGCAGTTAAAGAATAACCCTATGCCACCAATACCAGATACTTCGTTTTTAACGCAATGTCGCTACACGGGCTCTAAACCTGTGCGCTGGAGTCGTTTGTATGGCTGTAGTCGCGGCCTGGCCCTGCTGGAAACAGCACGCAATTATGAGGGTCCCTTGCTGGTCATCGCTGACGACGCACGCCAGGCGCAACTGCTAGAAAGCGAACTAAACTTTTTTGCTGCAAATAACGAACCCATACCAATTCTGGCCTTCCCGGACTGGGAGTCGCTTGCCTATGATAGTTTTTCGCCACACCAGGACATTATTTCCAGGCGATTACAAACGCTGTACCAGTTACCCGATCTAAATAAGGGAATAATAATTGCCCCGGTCGGCACATTAATGCACCGGTTAACCCCGGGCGCATTTGTGACTGGCCATACTTTTATTCTGAACGCCGGGCAAACACTCGACCTGGATACCTTCAGACAGCAATTAAACCAGGCGGGTTATCAATCTGTCAGCCAGGTGATGGCGCCCGGTGAGTTTGCAGTTCGAGGCGGACTGGTCGACCTGTTCCCCATGGGCAGCAAACAACCTTTCAGGCTCGATTTGTTTGGCGACGAGCTTGAGTCAATACGGTTATTTGATCCGGCCACACAGCGTTCAGGCAACCAGCTAAAATCAATACGTTTATTGCCTGCCCGTGAATTTCCGACCTCGGAAGTGGGTATCAATAATTTCAGGCAACGATTCAGGAGTCGTTTCGAAGGCGATCCCCAGAAAAATTCACTTTACCGTGACGTCAGCAACGGCCTGATGCCGCCAGGCATTGAATACTATCTGCCACTCTATTTCGAACAACTGGAGTCCATTTTTGATTACCTGCCAAAAAAATCATTGGTTGTTGTTACGGAAACGACTTATCACCTCGCCAGGGATTTTCAATCGGAGGTTGCTGAACGTTATGCTGAACGAAAGTTATTTCGGGAAAAGCCTGTCCTGAAACCAGAATGCCTGTTTCTTGATGCAGATCGTTTTTTCGCAGAAATTTCACATTGGCCGCGCATTGCTTTGCTGGATTTTCAAGCCAATGAGTCAGAGACAATTAATATTCCCGGTTTTGAAAGCGCCGGACTATCCCGTTTTGATTCTTTACCGCCACCACAACTACAGGTGGATGCCCATTCAGACAATCCCTATCAGCAGTTATTTAATTTTATAAAAAAATCAGGTAAAAGAATTTTAATTGTCGCTGAAACCACGGGTCGCCGGGAAACCCTAAGATCACTCTTAAAGGCAAATAAAATTGATGTCGAAGTTTTTGATCACTGGCATGGTTTCATAGGTGATGCTTGCAAAGTTGGGCTGACAACCGGGGAGCTGGAAAAAGGACTGGAACTTGATAATCCGAATATTACGATTATTTGTGAGGCCCAATTGTATGGTGCCCGCGCATCGCAAAAGAGAAGACGTTCAGAAACAGCCCGTGATCCTGACGTTATTATCCGAAACCTGGCTGAGCTTAAATCCGGCGATCCCGTTGTCCACGAGGACCACGGTATTGGTCGTTATCTCGGATTACAATCCATGGACGTGGGTGACGGTTTGACAGAGTTTTTAACGCTTGCATATGCTGGTGGCGACAAGCTCTATATCCCGGTGGTATCACTACACCTTGTCAGCAGATACACCGGCATTAATCCTGATAGCACACCACTGCACAAACTTGGCGGTGAAGCCTGGGAAAAGGCTAAAAGAAGAGCCCAGAAAAAAGCCCATGATGCCGCGGTGGAATTACTTGATGTCCAGGCGAAACGAAGTGCGGGCATTGGCCACCAGTGCAAAATCGACCCGGTAGCCTATGATCATTTTAAACAGCTTTTCCCGTTCGAGGAAACACCTGACCAGGAAAAAGCAATAGAAGATGTCCTGGCAGATATGTGCCAACCCAAGCCCATGGACAGGCTGGTTTGTGGCGATGTTGGATTTGGTAAAACAGAGGTGGCACTACGCGCAACATTTGCGGCTGTTAATTCCGGAAAACAGGTAGCAATACTGGTTCCGACGACTTTACTGGCACAGCAACATTATCAAAATTTTCTTGACAGGTTTTCAGACGAAGCCGTAAACATTGAACTGTTGTCGCGCTTTAAAACAAAAAAAGAAATTGAACAAACAATAAAAAACATAACCAATGGTAAAGCGGATATTGTCATTGGTACCCACAGGTTACTACAGCCTGATATTAAATTTAAAGCGATTGGCCTGATTGTGGTTGATGAAGAGCATCGTTTTGGTGTCAGGCACAAGGAAAAACTGAAATCAATGCGCGCCACTGTTGACATATTGACGCTCACGGCCACGCCGATACCACGCACGCTGAATATGGCCTTGTCAGGTATGCGGGATATTTCTATTATCGCAACAGCTCCGGAAGAACGCCTGTCCGTAAAAACATTTGTTTATGAAAATAATAACGCCCTGATAAGAGAAGCTTGCATCCGGGAAATACGGCGCGGTGGACAAGTATACATCCTGCATAACGAAGTCAGGACTATGCAAAAAACAGAACGTGATCTGGCTGAGTTGGTACCCGAGGCAAATATCCGTATTGCCCACGGCCAAATGCCTGAGCGCCAACTGGAAAATGTCATGCTGGATTTTTATCACCAGCGCTTTAATGTCCTGTTATGTACTACGATCATTGAATCCGGGATCGACGTGCCCTCTGCGAACACAATCATTATTCATCGTGCCGATAAATTCGGATTGGCACAATTGCATCAACTTCGCGGACGTGTTGGCAGATCGCATCATCGAGCCTATGCCTACCTGATGATTCCATCCCGAAAAAGCATCACCGCTGATGCCCGCAAACGCCTGGACGCCATCAGTGCACTGGAGGATCTGGGGGCAGGTTTTGCCCTGGCCTCGAACGATCTCGAAATCAGGGGTGCCGGAGAAATTCTGGGCGAACAACAAAGCGGTGAGATAAATGAAATAGGGTTTACACTTTACTCAGAATTATTAAATCGTGCCATAGAAACACTCAAGGCGGGTGGGCAACTGGAAATTGACACCCACACCCATAGTGGCACCGAAATAAATATTCATGCGCCTACATTATTTCCTGACGCCTACCTGCCTGACGTTCATATACGCCTGGTGCTTTACAAACGTGTTGCCAATGCAAAAAATCCGGAAGCGCTGAAATTACTGAAAGAAGAAATTATCGACCGTTTCGGCTTGTTACCAGAAGAAGGGCTGCTCCTGTTCAAGGTGACGCAACTGAAATTACTTGCCTCTGCAATCGGAATCCGAAAAATTGATATCAACGCCAAAGGTGCGCGTTTTGAATTTGAGAGCCACCCCAGTGTTGACTCATCCAGAATTATTCAGCTTTTGCAGTCGCAACCAAAGAAATTCAGGCTTGAAGGACCAGACAAACTGCGTTTGATTGACGAAATGCCGTCCATTAACGACAGGATTATAAAAATTTCAGAAATAATTGAATATTTAAAGTCTGATTAAAAGCTTATTCGGGCTACCTTTAGCCTGGCCCGGAAACTGTGCTAGATTTCAGACTCGTCTGTACC
>VAPH01002369.1_pt1 | contig 15294 bp, 14 predicted proteins | sample 3393861 | NCBI WGS metagenome assembly VAPH01 (sample SAMN08290439, study PRJNA428436) | hydrothermal vent metagenome | isolation source: Deep-sea hydrothermal vent chimney | place: Atlantic Ocean: South-mid Altantic Ridge | reverse complement strand
TTTTTTTTGAAAAATACAAATGAATACATTCGAACTTATTATTTTCGACCTTGATGGAACTCTTGTCGATTCCTCCGAGGATTTGACCGAAGCGCTTAATTATGCAACTTTACCCTTTGGGCATGAACCTCTTTCGGTTGCCACTGTAAAAACGCTTGTTGGCGAAGGTGTTCCCAAGCTTATAAATAAGGTACTTCATGAAGATGAAGGGGCATTGAAAGACGAAGTTACTACTCGTTTCACTGATTACTACTTGTGCCATCTCACTAATCACACCCGGACTTACCCAGGTGTAGTTGAAACCCTTGCGCGTATGACGGCCTTTAGAAAAACCGTGGTTTCGAATAAGAAAGAAGCGCTTTCAAAGAAAGTGCTTAATGATTTGGACCTGCTTAAATACTTTGACTTTGTTCTGGGAGGCGATAGTGTTTCCGAAAAAAAACCCTCGCCGCTACCGCTTATTACTACCGCCCAACATTTTGGTGTTGCCCCGGAGCATTGTTTGATGGTTGGCGACAGCCAGTTTGATATGGTGGCAGGGAAGAGGGCTGGCATGAAGACTTGCGGTGTTACATATGGCTTTAGGGGAAGGACGATACTGCTGGAGTCTGGCGCTGACTACCTTGTGGATTCCTTTGGCAAAATACCCGGTCTTCTTGTTTAGTTGGTTTTAGTAAATTTAGTAAATAAAAACTAGTAAAGTAGAATAAAATAAAGGTTTCTCCTCTTTGGAACTTACCCTCGATACCATTAATGATATTCGTTTATATCAGCGCAAAAAGGGCTATCGCTACAGTGTGGATGCACTTTTACTTGAGAACTTTGTATGTCTAAAAAAAGTGCGGCACTGTATTGATCTTGGTGCTGGCTCCGGTATAATCTCTCTTCTTCTGGCTATCCGTTACAGTAGTGCCAGAATAACCGCCGTGGAACTTCAGAGCGCACTTGCTGATGTAGCCCGGAAAAACATTACTCTGAATGGGTTGGATAAACAGATAAAACTTGTTCAGGCTGATATCGGAAAACTTGGCCGTGCTGTGCTTGCCGATAAGGCCGACCTAGTTGTTTCCAATCCGCCTTACAGACGGATAAGGTCAGGACGATTAAATAGTGAAGATGAAAGATCCATTGCCCGTCACGAAATACTTTTGACGTTTAAAAATCTTGCTCGTGCTGCATCTCGTCTGCTGGAAAACAACGGAAGTTTCTGCATGGTGCATAATCCTGACAGATTACCTGAAATTCTTAATGAACTTTGTCTGGCTCGCATGGAACCAAAACGATTAAGGATGGTGCATTCAAAGCCGCAAATTGAGGCTAAGATGTTTTTGCTGGAGTCGGTTAAGGCAGGACGGCCCGGGTTAAAAGTCGAGCCACCGTTATTTCTGTCCGAACAGCCTCATCCCTAACGAATTAAGGTATAAAAATATCTTTATAATTATCTATAAGAACTGCAAGGAGTAATAAAATGCAAGGAAAAGACATTCTTTTAGGAACCATCAGACCGTATGGATACTTAGAAATTGAATCCGGAGAAATTTTATTAACTAAAATATCAATGCAGGCAGCACAGAGCCCTGAATCAGCCATAATTGAATTTACTTCAGATGATCTAGGCAAAATGGTAATGGTTAGAGGTGACCTTTCAGGTGATGTGCTTTATTCTGCAAATATTATAGAAATTGCCTCACCCATTACGGATAGTTTAATAAAGACATTGATAAAGAAGGACGTTATGTCTTTTCAAGATATTCAAAAAAATAAAGACCAGATAGCAAAACCTGAATCTAAAGAAGTGAAAACAGATAAGCCTAAAAAACTCTGTCTGCTAGTTATCGGTCACATGAAAAGCTCTCCTGGAGCTGTAAATATAAACAGCGATGTCACAGAATTTGATTTTAATGACAATCTTGCACTTCGCATTGAAAACAAGGTTAATCAAACAGAAATTCAGAAGGTTTATAGAAAAACATACAAGGAACTTCCTGATGATATAAATGCTATAGCTCCTGATTTTGTTGTAAGTCTTCACTGCAATGCATTTAATACAAAAGCTTCAGGAACAGAGGTGCTTTATTACCATAAATCTGAAACAGGTAAGAAAATGGCCGAAAAATTTCTCAATTATTTAATTGAACATTTAAAGTTGCCTGATAGGGGAATTAAGCCAAAGTCCGCTGAAAACAGAGGAGGTTACCTTTTACGCTATACAAAGGCACCCTGTGTAATTGCAGAGCCATTTTTCATTGACAACGATAGTGATCTATCCAAAGCTCAGGAGGATATAGAGGGATTAGCAGAGGCTTATGCAAAAGCGATTGAATCGGTTTCTAAAATAATTGATTCTTCAACAGCATCTGTGAGCTGATTTATAAAAGCTTAATGCCTGGTCCTTGATATCCGGTTAATATATACTTTTATCCCTTTATATTTACCGCTACTTATTCGTAGTAAGTCGCAGAAGCTGTATCTGATTCCCAGACAGTAACAGAAGAAACCTCAAGACCTTCAGTATCGATCCTTTTTTTCAGGGATTCATAAAGCCACTTGGCTATATTTTCAGAAGAAGGATTAATCTCTGTAAAGGGAAAAATATTGTTTAACATGTCGTGATCCAGGGTCGAGATCACTTCGTTAGTTGTTGCTTTTAAATCACCAAAATCCATAGCAAGGCCGATATCGTTTAATCTGTCTGCGCTTACGGCAACCTGTACTTTCCAGTTATGTCCGTGAAGCTTTTCGCAATGTCCTTTATACCCTCTAAGCTGGTGAGCTGCAGCGAAACGGCTCTCTATCATTAATTCATACATTTAAACAACCTCCTGTGTTTTTGAAGACGCAATACTAATTGACATGTTTCCAGCGCTCAGTAATCAGTCATTTTTTTAACTCCACATAGCCGCTTCAAAATTGGCTGTGGGTGCTTTTATTGATAATATCCCATGGGAAGGCCAACGTTCCAGCAGTTCGCCATTCCATAGGCAGGTAATGTAAAGTCTAATCTCGTCGTTCTCAGCAGCACCGATGTCTTCAAATAGAACTCCCAGCTCCAATATATCTTTCAGACCGCAAGCAAGCGTTTTTATCTGTGAAAATTCTCCATTTTCAGATTTGTAAAGTTCAGCTTGCAGCAGATTTTCCATAGAGGCAACAATCACTTTCATTACTAGTGGCTTTATGAAATGAAACTCAAAAGACAGCAGGTTCAGGTCAAGCTCTCCAAATGGTCTGTTTCCATCTATTCTCAGATAAAGGGTTTTTAGATCGAAGCCGAAATACAAATGAGACATAAGGCTGTCCGATCTATGCATAGATCCTCCAGCCCCGCCAATCTCGGCACTGCCAGCTGCAAGCCACTCAAAATAGTTGGTAGATTCACCATCAATTACAGGCTGTATAAAACCCCTCGGCTGAGCAGGCACCCGTATGTTTCGGTCTTCTCTTAGCACGGAAAGCTGAAGATCCGGTGGCGGCTCCTTTCCAAGAGCCAGGTAAACATTAATAAGATTATTGCGAAATAGTTCATCGAAATCAGCTTGTGTGTCAGTGGCATGCTCGTCTCCGTACCACCAGCACCAGTCACTGCCCTCGGCGATATAGATAGACCTCCATGCTTCCTCTACCGCCTCAGGGGAGAACGTCTCGTTTATCAGAAGAGCTTCCAGGTCGTCTCTTGTACGACTAAGCAGTTCCCATGCCTTTCGATCCTCCTCATGACCGATCCATATTCCAAAATCGGAGTTGATCCAGGAGCCGGCATATAAATGGCTGATCTCACGTGATGGAGGATGTTCTGCAAGAAACTCGGATGCCGTGGCACACTTTACAAATGTTTCGTTACTGAGCCTTTCGTAGAGGTAGAGAAGGAAATCTCTGCCGTCGTTTTTATACCACTCCCATGCGTTTTCGCCGTCCAGAATAACCGGGACCGCGTAGGCCCGGTCTTTTGGTAGAGACTGATGGATGCCCCAGAGCCTACCGATGAAGTTATCCACAGCGTCCCTGGCTTTCATCTTATGATAGTCAAAACCAAACAGATCAGATAATGCGTGGTCCCTGAAAAATATTCCAATGTCGTTTGAAAGGCGGTAAGGTTGATACAATGTGGCCGGATCAGTCAGTGCTCCTGAATTGGAGTAATCCCTCAGTCCCGTCTTCAGGGAGTTGGCAAGCACACCCTCATCCGATGCTATCCACTTTATAGAATTTTCTTGGAAGGCCGACAGTATCTCCTGACTGACAGATCCCTCGGACGGCCACATCCCAGACGGCGGGCTGCCAAATGTCTGCTCGTGAAATTCAACGGCACGTCTTATCTGCTCTTTTGCGTCCTCTGGATGGTTAAACCTTGTAGGAAGCGGAGAATGCGGCATGCACTCCTTGGCTCTATCGCTGTCCCATAACAGCGGTAAGATGGGATGGAAATAGGGTGTGGTTGAGAGCTCTATCTGTCCAGTTTCCTGCATAGATCTATACTTAGGCACAATTTTCGAAAGAATTTCTCTTTGTTTTTCCAGAAGAAGTTTCTTTTCAGACTCTGTGTAATCTCTTCCCTTTTGCACGAGTTCCATCAGAAATTGGTCGCTATCTCTGAACATCGGATCGAACCAAGCCAGGTTGAACCAGACCTGGAGATCCAGAAAATCCTGTCGGGTGAAATATTTACCAGCCCTTTTTATCTCGCTATGGGTTGAATGAGGACCGCGTTTTGTCAGGAGTTCTCCATAACGTGGGAACCGGTAAATCATGTTGTCCCAATTGGCCATAAAGAAGTTTTCGAGTATAAATATTTTTTCGCCGGTATCAAGATCGTCGGCAGACTTAAGGCTTACTGCAAGGTATTGATCTTTTGCGGTTTCGTTAACGTAGTCGTTTATCTGTTCTATAAGCGAAGGAACAAGGTTGAATGTCTGGCGGACGACTGGAAAGTCCTCCAGAATGGCCGGCATGTCATAATAGTCCTTGATTCCATGAAGTCTTACCCAGGGTAGACGGTAACTACCGGAGAGCGGATCCCTGTAGTAGGGTTGGTGCATATGCCACAAGAAAATCAGATAAATTTGATCCACGACTGCCTACTTTTCGAAATTAAAGATAAGCTCTCCCTTTCGTCCCAGGCCCAGGTCCTCTCTGGCCATTTTTTCTATATGGGAAGGGTCTTCTTTAAGAGCTGTTATTTCAGTTTTCAGCATTTTGTTCTTACTTGCAATCAATTCTATCTCAGTTTTGATATTATTTTTAGCGACAACCAGTTTACGATACGACAAATACCCCATATCTCCAATAATGAAATTTATGGAAAGATAAGTAAAAAACAGCAAAAAAACAGCAAGAAGAAGGGTTTTTTTCTTCTTCTGCTCTGACCTGACCTGGGCAGTAGCTTTGTTACGCATTTTATTGTGTGGTTATGTTGTCTTTTATTTATTATGTTGATGCCGATTGAAGCGTTCCATAATTTTTACCTTGGCTCTACAAGTTATAAAAAAACATCTCTCCCCCGGTAGTTTGCCACTACGCCAAGCTCTTCCTCTATTCTTAGTAGACGGTTGTACTTGGCCATCCGGTCGGTTCTGGAGAGAGAGCCGGTCTTGATCTGTCCTGTGTTCATGGCGACGGCAAGATCTGCCAGAGATGTGTCTTCTGTTTCGCCGGAACGGTGCGAAATAATCGCTGTATAGCCGGCTTGTTTGGCCATCTCGATGGCGTCAATGGTTTCGGTAAGTGTACCAATCTGATTAAGTTTTATAAGAATGGAGTTGGCAACACCTTTTTGGATACCTTTTGAGAGAATTTTTGTATTGGTCACAAAGATATCATCTCCTACGAGTTGTACTTTTTTTGACAAAGTATCCGTTAATTTTCCCCAACCTGTCCAGTCGCTCTCGGCAAGGCCGTCTTCAATAGAGACTATCGGGTATTTATCGATAAGGTCATTGTAATATTCTACCAGGTAGTCAGCCTTTACTGTAGAGCCCTCGAAATTGTACTTGCCGTCTTTATAAAATTCGGAAGCTGCTGTATCTATGGCTATAAAAACATCTTTTCCAGCTTTGTATCCTGCCTTTTTTACCGCTTCCAGAATTAGCAAAAGCGCCTCTTCGTTTGTATCAAGACTTGGTGCGAAACCTCCTTCGTCTCCTACGGCAGTATTTAAACCTTTTTCCTTAAGCACTGATTTCAAACAGTGAAAAACCTCGGCCCCCATTCTTAGAGCACTGCGGAACGTTTTTGCACCTGCCGGTATAATCATAAATTCCTGGATATCCAGGTTATTATCGGCATGGGCGCCGCCGTTTAATATATTCATCATTGGTACAGGTAGCTCTTTTGCATTACATCCACCGATATAGCGGTAAAATGGAAGCTCGGCATCTTCTGCCGCAGCTTTTGCAGTTGCTAGTGAAACCGCCAGCATTGCATTAGCGCCCAGATGGCTTTTGTTTTTTGTTCCATCAAGCTCGATCATTGCATGGTCGATAAATGCTTGTTCATTAGCGTCAAGACCGCACAGAACATCCGCGATTTCCCCTTGAATGTTTTCCACAGCCTTAGTGACACCTTTTCCACTATAGCGCTTCTTATCATTATCCCTTAATTCCAGCGCTTCCATTTTTCCGGTAGATGCACCTGAAGGTACAGACGCTCTGCCCGTTACCCCTGTTTCAAGAATCACGTCGGCCTCCACTGTTGGATTTCCACGTGAATCAAGTATTTCCCTGGCCGTTATATCAATTATCTCGCTCATAAAATAAATATCCTCCTTCTGTTATGGCGCTATTTTAACTAACTACACCTTATTTTATCTCCCCACATTCTAGCTTTCTCCAGTATTTTATCTTCGTCCATAGTAACCAGCCTTCGATCCTCTACTACCAGGCGACCATTGACCACCACTGACTCTACATCCGAGGCGCAGGCGGAGTAAGCAAGATGCGAGTATATATTATATAACGGTATAAGATGTGGTTTATTTAAGTCTATCACAATAAGATCCGCTGACTTGCCTTTTTCCAGACTGCCTGTAAGAGAGTCAAGGCCCAGAACTTCAGCACCCCACCTGGTAGCCATAGCCAATACAGTGTGGCTGTCCATCGCGGTTGGGTCCTCTGATACTGCCTTGTGAACTTTGGCAGCAGTGGACATTTCGGAAAATATGCTAATATCGTTGTTACTTGCAGCACCGTCTGTCCCCAGCGCGACCTTTACTCCGGCCTTTAGCATATTGATTACCGGGGCGATGCCCGAAGCAAGTTTCAGATTGGACTCTATACAATGGGCCACCCCGACGTTCCGTTTTGCAAGAATTTCAATTTCCCTTTCCAAGGGCCATACACAGTGTGCCGCGATAACCCTATCAGAGAGAAAGCCAATGGAATCAAGAAACTCAATAGGAGTTTTTCCGTAATTCCTCTGTATCTCTTCCACCTCCCACCTGGTTTCAGCTAGATGCACATGTAAAGGCGCTCCGTATTGTTCTGCAAGTTTACGGGCGCTGGACATGTTTTCAGGAGCGCATGTGTAGAGCGCATGAGGAGCTACCGAGGGCACAATTAAATCGTCGCCGGTCCAGTTTTTTAAAAGGACTTCTGCGTTTGAAAGACACTCGGCCGCAGATGATGCTGTTTTTGTTGGAAAATCTACTATGCCTGCACCAACAATACCGCGCATTCCTATCTGCTTGGTGGCCCGGGCAATTGCATCGCCGAAGAAGTACATATTGTTATAAACCGTAATACCTGCCTTAAGCATTTCAAGGCAGGCCAGAAGCGTGGCATCGTAGCAGAACTCATCACTCAGCCAGGTGTTTTCTGTGGGCCAGATATGTTCTTCAAGCCATTGTTTCAGGGGTATGTCGTCAGCCATGCCCCTGAAAAAAACCATTGGAAGATGGGTATGTGCGTTCACCAGTCCGGGCAGGACCGCTCGATTAAGGCCCCCAAGTTCCCTGGCTGCCGAATATCTGCCGGCCAAGTCATCCCTGCTACCGATCTCCAGAATCTTTCCGTTCTTTATGGCTATTGATCCATCTATGACTACGGAGTCCTCAGAGTCCATGGGAAGCACATAATCGCCTGAAACCAGAAGATCTATTTTGATCATTTCGTAAGCAAAGGTGTTGTGGTTTATGGAGGAGGTGTTTTACACAAAAAGAGAGCTAACTGTAGTTTCTTCGTGAATACTTTTAATGGCCTTGCCCAAAAGTGGAGCAGCGCTTAACTGTACAATTTTAGGACAATCCTTCATTTTACTGTCCAGGGGGATTGTGTTGGTTACGATAACCTTATCCAAAACAGATTCATTAAGCCTTTCTATGGCAGGGCCTGAGAGTACCGGATGAGTACATACTGCAAAGACGCTGGCAGCTCCCTGAGCCTTGATTGCAGCTGCGGCTTGTGAGATGGTTCCTGCCGTATCAATCATGTCGTCAAGTAGTAACGCATTTAAGCCTTTGACGTTTCCTATTACACGCATAACCTCTGAGACATTAGCTTTTTCGCGACGCTTATCCACAATGGCTAGAGATGCGTTTAATTTTTTTGCAAACGCCCTTGCTCTTTCCACTCCGCCTGCATCCGGTGAAACAACCACAAGGTCTTCAAGAGTATCCTGTATATAGCCTAGCAGAATAGGAGTAGCGTATAGATGATCTACCGGAATATTGAAAAAACCTTGTATCTGTCCGGCATGCAGGTCTAGGGTCAAGATACGGTTTACTCCTGCTGCTGTAATAAGATCGGCGACCAGTTTGGATGAAATCGGCACACGTGGCTGTACCTTACGATCCTGTCTTGCATAGCCGTAATAAGGAATTACTGCGGTAATCCGTGTTGCCGATGCTCGCTTCATCGCATCAGTAATCAGGAGTAGTTCCATCAGATTGTCATTTACCGGAGCACAGGTAGGTTGGATTATAAAGACATCACAACCGCGTACGTTTTCGTCGATATGGACCATTATCTCGCCATCGCTGAATTTGCTCACCCTGGCACTGCAAACGGATCTGTCTAACGAATTGGCAACCTCTTTGGCCAGTGTTCTATGGGCGTTTCCGGTGAAAATTTTTAACCTGTCAGGCATTAGATAATCTCCCCAAAACTCTGAATTTTTTCATGAATGATAATGTACGCGAGGTGTGAAAAAAACTTTATAAATCTATTTCTATTCCGGTTTCAGATCCGGCCTTGAATAGTTTTGAATAATTTTGAATAATTATTTTACCATATTGAGTCTGAAATAGACAAAAAAAGCGTGGACTTTTTTAATTGTCCACGCTTTTTTTTGATTCGACTTGTATTTTGTGGCTTTACATCATTCCGCCCATTCCGCCCATACCACCCATACCGCCCGGCATTCCGGCTGGCATGCCTCCTGCTTCGCCCTTTTCAGGCAGATCAGTGATCATTACGGTTGTGGTAAGCATAAGTGATGCTACGGATGCTGCATTTTGGAGTGCGGTACGCGTAACTTTGGTCGGGTCAATTATACCTGCTGCGACCATGTCAGTGTACTCCTCTTTCTGTGCATCAAAACCGTAGTTGCTCGTTTTTTTGGACATTATTTTATCCACTACGATGGAGCCTTCCAAACCGGTATTGTTTACTATCTGACGTACCGGCTCTTCAAGAGCTTTTCTCAAAATGTTTACTCCGATATTGCGATCGTCCTCAAAGGAGAGCTTTTCCAAAGCGCTCTGGCAACGAAGAAGAGCTACTCCGCCTCCGGGAATTATACCCTCTTCAACAGCGGCACGTGTAGCATGAAGCGCGTCTTCTACACGGGCTTTTCTTTCCTTCATCTCAGTTTCGGTTGCTGCGCCTACATTAATAACTGCTACGCCGCCAACAAGTTTAGCAAGCCTTTCCTGAAGTTTTTCCTTGTCATAGTCAGAGCTTGTCTCTTCTATCTGGGCTTTTATCTGATTTACACGACCTTTGATATCCGCGCTCTTACCGGCGCCTTCCACTATGGTAGTGGTTTCCTTATCGATATTAACCTTTTTGGCTTTACCGAGATCATTTATCGTTATTGATTCCAGCTTAATTCCGATATCCTCAGAGATAACAGTTCCGCCGGTCAAAATTGCGATATCCTCAAGCATTGCTTTTCTGCGGTCACCAAATCCAGGCGCTTTGACTGCGCAGACATTCAGAGTTCCGCGAAGCTTGTTTACCACTAAAGTGGCCAGGGCCTCGCCGTCTATGTCTTCAGCAATTATGAGAAGTGGTTTACTCATTTTTGCAGTCTGTTCAAGAATAGGCAGAAGATCCTTCATGTTGGAAATTTTCTTTTCGTGGATCAGAATGAAGATGTCTTCGATGCTGCATTCCATACTATCAGGATTTGTTACGAAATATGGAGAGATGTAGCCGCGATCAAACTGCATGCCCTCAACAACATCAAGGGTTGTAGCCATGCTTTTTGCCTCTTCTACTGTGATAACTCCATCTTTTCCTACTTTGTCCATGGCATCGGCTATCAGCTCTCCGATGGTTGAGTCATTATTGGCAGAAATAGAGCCTATCTGGGCTATTTCTTTTTTATCTGCTACATTTTTGCTCATTTTTTTTAGCTGTTCTATAACTGTTTCTACACCAGCCTCAATACCGCGTTTCAGGTCCATAGAGTTGGCACCGGCTACCACGTTCTTTATTCCCTCGCGGTAGATAGCATGGGCAAGTACTGTGGCAGTAGTGGTGCCATCACCAGCCACGTCTGAGGTTTTGCTGGCTACTTCTCTTACGAGCTGGGCACCCATGTTTTCGTATGGGTCTTCCAATTCAATGTCTTTAGCTACAGTTACACCGTCTTTTGTGATTGTGGGCGCTCCGTATTTCTTGTCCAGAATAACGTTATGCCCCTTGGGTCCGAGTGTGGCCTTAACTGCATCGGTAAGTATGCTTACACCGGCCAAGATGGATCTTCTTGCTTCTTCGTCGAATTTTAGCTGTTTTGCCATTTAATATTCAGTCCTCCTTAGTTCAATATTCCAAGAATGTCTTCTTCTTTAATGATCAGATACTCAATGTTGTCGAGCTTAATTTTTGATCCGGAATACCGGTCAAAAAGCACAACGTCACCTTTTTTTACCTCTTTTGTTTCTGATCCGACTGCCTCAATTGTGCCGCGCTGTGGCTTTTCCTTCGCAGCATCAGGGATGTAAAGCCCCCCTGCGGTCTTTTCTTCACTTTCCGAGTACTTTACGAAAACTCTGTCCTTTAACGGTTTAAACTCCATTCGTTATTCTCCTTTTCTTTAGTATGATGTTGTGTGTTGTTAGCACTCTCTGCCGATGAGTGCTAATTTTACGGTAAACGATCATTAATGGCAAGTTTCTTATTTGACGGAATACAGGCTGTTATAGGGAATAACAATGATTAAGACATTTTTTTTCAAAATTTCGGATATATTCTAGTGAATCCTGCTAAATCCTGCTAGTTTTGTTTGTTTGATGAGATTTTATCCACCCTGCTTCCTGCAACCTGTTACCGCAGATTTCCGCAATTGCCTTTATAAACCCCGGACGGATGTTAAGTGCCGGTATATAGCGGTAACGTTCACCTCCTGCCTTAAGAAATAAATTGCGGTTTTGAATCTTGATTTCCTCCAAGGTTTCAAGGCAATCGGCAGAAAATCCTGGGCAGATCACATCCACATTTTTATTGCCGGACTGTGCAAGTTCCTTAAGTGTTTTATCCGTGTATGGCCTGATCCATTTCTGACGGCCAAAGCGTGACTGAAAGGTAATAAGCCATTTTCTAGTTGAAAGCCCGAGCCTGGATGCCAGCAGTTCGGCTGTTTTTTTGCACTGGTCTTTGTATGGGTCGCCCGCCTCAATATAACGCTCGGGCATTCCGTGAAAACTCATAATAAGTTTATCCGGTTTGTCATCCATCTCCCATTGTTCTTGAACACTTTTGGCGAGTTCATTTATATAGTTTTTATTGTCGTAATAGCTGTTTACCTTAATCAAATCCGGATTCTCATCCCAATTTGTTCCCCATGATCTAAATACCTCTGCAACCGCATCAAAAGCAGAAGCGGTTGTTGTACCGGAGTACTGCGGATAAAGTGGAAACAGTATAAAACGGGTGCAACCCTTTTGCCTTAATCCCTCAAGTGCCTTCTGGATAGATGGCAAGCCGTAGCGCATGCCGAGTGAAACATGTAGCATGGTTACATCTCTGTTCAGGTTGAGTTCCGCCTCAATAGCTGTTGTCTGCCGTTTAGAGATTGCAAGAAGCGGTGACCCCTCTGAAGTCCAGATCTTGGCATAAGCCATGGCACTACGGCGGGGACGGATGTTCAGGATTATGCCATTTAGAATCAGCCACCAGAGGGGTCTGAACATATCTATAAGTCGTGGATCCCAGAGAAACTCTTTAAGGTAGCGTTTAACCGCGGCAGGCGTAGGAGATTCAGGTGTGCCAAGATTGATAAGAAGAACTCCGACAGGATGATTTTGTGACGATATGGATCGGTGACTTTCTAGTGGCATCAATGTTAATGATGTTCTTTTTCAGGGTGCATAATCAGCGCCCAATGCCCTGTGCGGCTCCATTTTTTTTCGAAATTTTCAAAGGAAACAAAAGTGTTCTTTGTATAACCGTCATGCACAAAAAAACCACTATCACTGTAGCCAACCACAACCAGATAATGGCCGCGCCGTACAACCCAGAATCCATTATCCACAAGCACGATAACAGGCTCTCCACTATCCACTCTACTTTTTATTTCTAGAACGCTGGTAGCACCCTGTCTGGTTTTAAAGTCGTTTTCAGCCGCGTAGAGATACATGTCCAGAGTAAGAGATCCGCGAGCAGCTTTCGAAAACATTTTGTCTGCTATAGTTTCCGGTTTAATTTCCGGTGAACCGGGCCGGCCCCAGTAGTTCATCACTGAAGCCATTGCGGCTGGCCCGCATTGATAAGTTTGTTGGGGATAAAAAGGTACATCAAGTAGAGTTCTTTTCTGAAGCTCTTCTCCATGCATAAAAACAGGAGAAAAAATAGTAAAAAATAGAGTAAAGGCTATAAAAAAGAAATTGAATACTCTGGCTGTTTGTTTATTCAATTACAATTCTATGGTCCGTAAGTTTAAGAATTAAAACAACAAGTATAGCAACAACCAGAAGGCCTATAATAGTACCGAGAAAACCGTCAGATCCTTTCTGAAGGTCATCTATTTTTACGGCTGCATTATGAAGTGTGTTATCGTCAAGTTTGGATATACGCTGGCTGACTTCATCCGGCGTAAGCCCCAGGTCTGCCATGCGTTCGGATACAAGCTTGGTTTCGAGTGCTTTCTGAATTCTAGCTAAATCTGCATTCCTGTTTACTTCTCCCTCCAGAGTAATTGCTGTTGACGGCGTCATCCCGGCAAACAGGTCTGCCGGAATTGATCCAAGCATAAACATTGCAAATGTCAGGTATATTCCGATAATTCTAAAATGTCTGGTTTTTTTCCACATAGTTACTGTCTCCTGTGTACTAACTTAGGGCTTGTCCCAAAATAACTTAACATTTTCGCATCTCATCTTCGAGCCGTCTTTGACTGTTCCTCAATCGCAAAATCCTCAAAATAGCCCTGCTATTTCTGCGGTTTTGCTCAATAAAACCAGGCTAATCCAACCCAAAGCTGAGCGCGAAAAACGCAAGTTATTTTGTGACAAGCCCTTAAGTTAAAGTATTAATAGCTTTTTGTGATCTATTCTTTTGCCTGTTTTTTTGCTTTATCAAGTCTCTTTCTTATGTGCCGAACTCTGTTTTTGTATTCTTCCGTAATCGCTTTTGCATCTTCAGGATAAGTGATAATATGTGGAGTTACCATTATCAGTAGCTCTGTACGGACCACATCATCGGAAGTATTGCCAAATAGAAAACCGATAACCGGAATACTTGACAGATAAGGAACTCCTTTCTGCTTGCTGCGTATACTCTCTTTTATTAAACCACCTATAACGAGCGTATGCCCATCCTGTACAATAGCTGTGGTTTTAGCTTTCCGGGAGCTGAAAACAGGCGAATCAATGCCTCCGACAGTCTCTGATTTCATGTTGCTGATTTCCTGGGATATTTTTAATGTTACCATATCTTTTGCATTTATGTAGGGTGTTACTTCAAGGATAGTACCGGTGGTTCTGTACTGTATCTGCCCTAAAGTCGTTCCCGTGCTATTGTCTATAGAAAGATTTCCGGTGGCGGTAGGCACATCATCACCAACCTCGATTCTTGCCTCCTTGTTATCAGTAGCAAGAATACTGGGACTTGCAATAACTTTAAGCTGATTGTTAGATGCAAACATATTGATTATGGCGTTAAACTTGTCTGAGTCAAAGACCGATGCAACAGCGCCCAGCGCGAAATTAGCGGCATTTTCCAAGCCAGCAACGTTTCCACCTGTAAGAGATCCTGTAACTATTCTTGGATCTGCATCTGTTTTCAGCAGCCATTCCACACCGAATTCTTCATTCTCCGACAATGTGACCTCGGCTACCATAACATCAATCAGAACCTGTTTTCTGGGTATATCAAGTTTCTTAAGCGCATCTACAATTGCCAGGTAGTTCTTTGGCGTAGCCTTCACAATAATAGCGTTTATATCTTCGTAAGCGGATATTACCACTTCGCCGGATACTTCACTGCTAATGGTTGTGGTTGTACCTGGGGTGGCGCCACTTAAAGCTTTATTTGAGGTGCGTTTCTTGGCTGCAGTACGCTTACGGCTGGCTATCGAGGCTCGACGAATACCGCTGGATTTACCTTCTGTATAGATGGTTTTTAGAATTTTGGTCAGGGATTTTGCCTCGCCATGTTCCACGTAGTAGACGAATATTCTTACCGCCTCTGTTTCTGTATCTTCGATATCCACAGCTTCAAGGATTTTCATAACGCGGTTGAGCGCATTGGGTCTGGCTGTAATTATCAAAATGTTAGTTGGTTCGTAAACGATAAGGTCAGCTCCTCTTGGGAGTAGATTACGCAGAATGCTGGCTGCATCGGAAGCCTTGACATGCTCAACAGAAATAATCTGTGTGACGAATCCGGACTCGAGGGTCATCTTGATTTTTTTGCCCTTTTCCACCAAAAGAGGTAACCCTCTGGCCTGGTCGATAGGCAGTATGGTGTAGAAACCCCCTTCTTTGACCGCAGTGAGGTTATTCATCTCGAGTATGGCCTGAAATACTGAAAAAAGATCTGATAGAGGGAATTTAGAGTTTGACTGAATGGTAACCTGTCCGGAAATTCCGGGAGCGAGTATGTAGTTTAAATCCAGGATATCTCCCACGGTCTCTAT
>VAPH01049815.1_pt1 | contig 15351 bp, 16 predicted proteins | sample 3393861 | NCBI WGS metagenome assembly VAPH01 (sample SAMN08290439, study PRJNA428436) | hydrothermal vent metagenome | isolation source: Deep-sea hydrothermal vent chimney | place: Atlantic Ocean: South-mid Altantic Ridge | reverse complement strand
TTTTGAATTGATACATAAAGACCAGCAGATGCGACTATAAGTAACACAAAAAGTAAAGCTATCCCTACAAAATCAATCTTTAGATTTTTATTAAATTCAAATATCTTTTGTTTTACAACACCTGCTTGTATCTGAGTAGAAAGAAATATCCCAGAAAAAACAAATGCAAAAAAGAATAAAGTTATTTGTGGAATGTAAAAGATTGATAACAACCACAAAAACACAGCCGAGAGGAATGAGGATGTTGAAAGATAATCATCAAATGGTTTTATATCCAGACGAATAAACATACGTATTCCAGACCAGAAAAACAACGCCAAGAATAATATCCAAGCAAGAACACTGAATAAACCATTAGTGATAAATAATGTTGGAATAATACCAACACCAAATAAAAAGTCTGTATTCCAGAATAACGTATTGTTTATATCCTTTGGTTTATTCAAAAGCCATTCTTCTTTAAAATTATTTGGTCCTGCACCTAAAAATATATCCCTAGAATATACTTTCTCAGCAATTGATATAGTACTCTGCCATGAAGGGCTGGCTTCTATTTGAGAAATACCAAATTGTGTATTTATAAATTTCCCAAAAGCTGGACCAGCAAATATAAACAGTATGGAAACAGACAAAATAAGTAATGTGAATTTAGAGATATCGCCAAAATGAAAATCCGTTGATTTATTTACTTTCTTTACGTCAGCAAAAAACTTATTTCTTACAAAAGAACGAATAAACAATAAAAATGAAATAAACCCCAAAATAAGCCATACTAAAGGAAAATTAACTATAACAAGCATAACTAAAGACACTATAAAACCTGTGTAGAAAATGATTTTTAGATTCTTTTTTGGACGTAAAATATCAAGTGTAATAGCTGAGAGAAGAGTTATGAGTCCAGCAAAAATCGCTACATCATTCCATTTCCCAATAAGGTTTGAAGTAACACCTGTAAGTATATTATTAAATGAAAGAAAATCACCACCAAATACTAATTTGGCAATCTGGTATGAAAACAGAATAAGAGCCGATGCAATAAGCACAATATAAAATCTAACAATCTTATCTTTTGAATCAAACAAATATACACCAACACCAAATCCAAGTGTTAATATAAAAATCATAAGAGTAGTATCAATATCAATACCATTACCTACAAGAGAATGAAATATATTACCTGAAAATAATGAAACAACTAGGGTAATAACAGGTAAAGCAATAAGTGGTAATATAAATTTCTCTTTTGGAATTGCTATACTATTACTTCTAAGACGTGCTACGGTCCAAATGAGAACTGGCACAAAAACTCCAACAGCAAGTAATAATATCTTTGTATCTTGAAATGGTACATAAATAAACGGAATAAAGAAGATTGGTAATAAGAATGCTACTGCTAGTACAATTAACGTACCCAAAAAATCTAATCTTTCATTTGTCATACTTAAAAAACATTATTGAATTAAATAATAGTATATATGTGTATAGTATAACAAATACTAATACTTTTCGGTAACAATATCTGTGCGTATAGAAATATATCAATCAAGTATAATAAAGCACTTTAATAACGAAAACAATCCCGCTTAAGCGGGATTGTTTTCATAATACATAACTTGTATCTATAAGCCGAATTCTGTATCCCGAAATATCGGGACGGTAGCTATTTATCTTGTCCAGACGTTACCGTCTGAATCTAGCGGCACTTCCCGCAAAGCGGGACACGGCCTTGCATTCAGGTAAGGATTTAGCCGTTTCACTTCTACATTACTGTAGAACTAACCCATATAATTTTACATTATAGTGAAATCATATGGGCGCTTCACCTTTCGGATTAGCACGTCTCTGCTCGCACCTCTATCCTTGCGGACGACGGGAGTTACCCGCTACCCTGCTATCCCGATAAATCGGGATGAATGTTCGGACTTTCCTCATCAATAATGTACACTGAAAACAGTTACCATATTAACGCAACTACCCAATACAAGCTACAAAAAATCATAACACGTATTAATATATAAAGCAAAAACCCCTTAGATCAGTGGTTTTTACTTACATTCTTAAAAAAACTATAAAATATAACTAGTCAATTTCACACGTTCCTCCAGCACACGCAAGCTCTTTTTTCATCTCTGTCTCATCTTGAAGCTCATACGTCATAAGTTTTGAATAATCAACATCTTTAAACTTCCCATTCATCTCTTCGTATTGTTCTTTTGTTATTTCTTCGTACGGTGCAAGTTGATACACGTGATCATTCCGTGGTAGAAAGGACAACCCGCCAATAATATCCCAATTCTCATACAACCAATCAGCTACCGCTATCCATTCACTCTCACCAACAGAAATTGTGGTTGATGGATTGTGCTCAGTATAATTTTCTTTTACTACCTTCCAGTGCTCAAGTTGGTCTAGTGCTGTTAAGTCATTTTTAAACACAACACCTTTTGGTGATTTTACAGGAAACTCCAACACAAATGTATTTGCAGTATTAAGTGACTGACCTACTTCAGGATGAAGTGGTACTCCTTGATCACGGAGCATCTTAAACAAAGAGTCTGTTGCAGAAATCCTAATACGGCGAATATAATACGGCGCGTGTCGTGGATGCATACCAGAAGCACAATTTACAGTCTGCGATACAGTTCCTGAAGGTTTTACACATGTAATTGCGCTTGAATGATTGATACCAAACCTTTTTGCATATTTTTGATTTACTTTTATAGTTTCTGCTTTTAGTTTCTTTAACACAGAATCTTCTCTAACCGTCTTTGAATCCCACTGTCCAGTTAAAGATACACCGAGTAACCGTTCCGCCTCACAATTTTCTTTCCATTCTTTTGATAGATATTTGAAATCAGTTAATGTTGATTGATATGTACCAATTATTGTTGCAATTCTAACTTTCTTCATAAGCGACTTTTCTGTATCATTCGCACGACAAACCACTTCCGAAAGATTACAGAATTGTTTTGGTTGTAAAATTATCTCTCCACAAGGGTTGACTCCAGGGCGATTAATGCCGTGCCGTCCTCCTTCATCAGGATTTTTCTTATATTTATTTTTTAGATATTCAATACGACGTTTTGGTAATTGTTTAATAAGACTACCTCTGTTGAAAATACCGCGCTCTCCTGTTCCAGCTTTCATTAAAGCAAACCACTCTTCCATAAACTCCAAATTTGATGGCTTTTCCTCATATACCGCTGAGTTGTTTGCAAGTGTCCTTTGTGGGTCAGTAAGCCAGAATTGGCCTGATTTTGCGTCTCTTATCAAATCATCATCAAGGTCTGAGAGCGAAATCATGGCTGAACGACGCACCCCACCAGAAACAATAGCCTCTCCAATTTTACAAATAATGTCGTGTGCGTCTATATTCCTAAGACGTCGCCCTTGGCGAGATAGTACCTTTTCTCTAGTAAAATCAAGAAGCTGTCTTAGAGGTTCAGGACCAGATGCCTTACCTCCCATTGTCTTTAATCTTGCCCCTGCAGGACGGATTTTTGAATAGTTAAATGAAACATCCTTTCCTTCAAACCACGCGTTTAATCCATGTGTAAGTGAATCAGCCCAACCTTCAGCAGAATCCGGCACGACAAAATCAACAAGCTTTTTTCCTGTTTGTGGTCTTATCTGCGGGAGCTTTCCAACATTCCAGCTCTCTACACTATATCCAACTCCAGTACCTTTTGAGGAAAGATAAAGTATTTCAGCAAAATCTTTAATTTGTGACGGAGCAATAAATGAACAGTTGTATCCAGTAACATTACACCTACGCGCTGGCTCTCCAGCAAATTGTAAGAGTCGCATTGACGGCATAACGTGGTGGTTCAAGATAGCTTCTTTAATTTCATCATATTCTTCCTCTGAAAGTTTTTTACCAATATTCTCTTTCATAAAATCAATATAACGACCAACTGTTTCAATCCAAGTTTCTCTTCTACCTTCTTTTTCTATCCATCGTGAATATGAACGCAAATACACAAAATATCCCAATTCATTTCCCTTGAAATATTTTGCACTTTCTTCAGAAAGTTTCTTTACATCATCTGAAACAACAATTCCACTATCCCTGAGTTTTGCTCTACCCGCGCGATAAAGAATATATGACTTTGAAGTCATTACATAATCAGAAAGTATAAGCTGTCTCTCAACCTCGTCCTGACATCCCTCCACTGTCGGCATAAAATTCTTGTATTTTCGCGCAATACGCACCATGTCAGAAACTACACTGTGAGACACCATAACAGCTTCCTCTTTTGAGCCCTCATTGCTTGCGCTCATTGCTTTATAAATTACATTTACAATCTTGTTAAAATCAAAATTAACAATATTACCATCTCGCTTCTGTATTTTTGGTATGAACTTCTTATAATCAGTCGCACTTATGGTCTTTTGTTTTATATCAATCTTTGAATTCATAATGTCATCAATCTTAACTCTGGCTTTTGCTTGTTTCTCTGTGTTGCGCATAATGTACTTTAAATATTAGACTCTTAAGTAATCGTTTCTATATTGTACATCTTAATTACTTAACAACTTCTGTGGAAAAGTAGAAAAATATCACCATATAATAAAAAAAAATTGTGGTCAACACTTAATTTATGAAACGGCTGAGCTATTGCGCTTACAAAGCTCTCCAAGACAACACACTTCCGACTTTGACATCATATTTTAGAGAAAACCCAGCATCAACCTCAAGTACAAACTTTGCAGGTATACGTGGACGGAATGTCTCTGGATACGTATCTTGTGATATGTTTTGATGTATATCTATAACTTGCAATTGTTCATTAAGCCAAATAATATCAATCGGAAATTTCATATCCTTCATCCATATACCGTGTTTACCACTATCTCTAAATACAAAGAACAACCCACTATCTAACGGAAGTGATGGAAGTCCCGACAAACCTTTTCGTCGCGTCTTTTGATTGTCAGCGATAGCTACGTTTATTACCGCAGACCCTATGGAGATAGTCTGCAGTGGCATTTCAAAGACAGTATTTACAGTATCATTTTTGGGAATAAGAGATGTGCCTGTAAACGCAAGAAGAAGTAGAATAAAGGAACCAATAATAAATAGACGATTCATAGTAATAGTATTATACGATATGTGTCGTCTAAAACAACAATCAATGGTATATTTGCAAACATTATGGACGAGATAAAATATCCAATACGAATTAACAGGTATTTATATTTAAAAGGATTCTGTTCAAGAAGAAAAGCGGACCAGTTAATTAAATGTGGCGATATTTTAATAAATGGAAAAGTTGCAACACTTGGTGAAAAGGTTCTTGCTAACGACAACGTTACCGTAGGAAAGAAAGTTAAGAAACTTACTTCAGAATACAAATATTTTTTGTATCACAAACCCAGAGGAATTGTTTCTCATAACCCACAAAGTGGCGAGAAATCTATTGAAGACGTCTCAGGGCTTGGGAAAAATTTCTTTCCTGTTGGAAGACTAGACAAAGCATCACACGGGCTAATGCTTTTAACCAATGACGGAAGAATAGTAAACAGTCTACTTAGTCCAGAGTTTGCTCATGAACGAGAGTATGTTGTTAAAGTAGATAAAAAAATTACGAACAATTTCATATCTTGGTTGAAAAGAGGAGTAAATATAGAAGGATATATCACAAAACAATCCTCAGCACGAAAAGTCAATGATTTTATATTCAATATCACGCTAACAGAAGGCAAGAAACATCAAATCCGTCGTATGACAGCCGCTCTTGGATATCAAGTAGAAGACTTAAAGAGAATACGTATTATGGATCTAACCTTAAATAATATAGAAGAAGGAAAATCCAAAGAATTCTCAAAGAGGGAAAAGACGGCTCTACTTAAAGCTCTTTCTGTACCCGAAATACACAATTAATGACATACAAAAACATGTTATTGCGCATGTTAAGACAATCAATCAGATACTCTATACTACTTTTTTATAAAATTACAGTAACTACGTCGTCTTTAACATAACATTCTCCATTTATATTCTGTATTACTTCATCCTCTTTTCCTGATTGTTGTAAGGAAATACTTCCCTCTTTCAATAAGATAAAAGACTCTGCATGACCAGGAAGTATCTGCATTTGACCGTAAAACGCTGGCAATGTAACACTGTGAACATTCTTGTAAACTGTTGTCTCTTTAGGAGAAGTAATTGTGCAACTAATCATATTATTTAATTTCATCAACCTTTCCTATCATATAAAGTTTTTTGAGTTCCACTTCATCAAAATCACCGTTTAAAATTCTTTCACACCCTTTAAGTGTATCCTCAAGTGAAACATATGTTCCCTTTTTATTGTTAAACGCCTCTGTTACAAAGAACGGTTGGGTAAGAAAACGTTTTAGTCGTTCCGCTCTCTTAGCAACAACTCTGTCTGTTCGTGACAATTCATCAATTCCAAGAATAGCAATAATATGAGAAAGCTCCTGATACTTCTGAAATATAACTTTTACATCAGAAGCTATCCCAAAATGACGCTCACCTATAATCTCTTTATCAAGACACGAAGAATTGGAACGTAGAACATCAACAGCTGGATAAATACCCTTCTCAGCTATATCACGAGAGAGCACCAAAGAAGCATCAAGATGAGAGAATATAGATACTACCGCTGGGTCAGTGAGGTCATCAGCTGGTACATAAACTGCTTGCAGTGAGGTAATCGCGTTATTTGCATTTGCTCGTATCCGTTCTTGTAATAATGCTAAGTCATATTCAAGTGTCGCCTGATAACCCAACTCAGAAGGCACTTTTCCTAATATCGCACCAAGCTCCATCCCAGCCATTGTGTAACGGAATATATTATCAACAAACAGAAAAATATCCTTTCCCATTTTATCTCGAAGAAATTCTGCTGCGGTAACTGCTGAAAGACCTATCCGCATTCGCACGCCTGGTGATTTATCCATTTCACCAAAATAAAGTGCTGTATTTTTCAATACTTTTAATTTATCTAGAGTAAGATATAAATCATTTCCTTCGCGAATACGTTCACCAATACCAGCAAAAACAGAGTACCCTATCTTTTTGAGTGCAATGTTGTGGATAAGCTCTGTAATAAGGATTGTCTTACCAACACCAGCGCCACCAAATAGACCCATCTTGTCTCCCAGACGAAATGGTGTCAGAAGGTCAATAACTTTTATTCCTGTTTCCAATATCTTATTGTCACGCTTTTGGCTATTTATCTGTGTATTTTTATCTTCATATATTGGAAGTAGTTCTCCTCCCTTAAATGGTTTACCATCTATTGGATTACCAAATAGGTCAAACATCCTTCCTAAGATATCTTCATTAAGAGATAGTGATATTTCATTATTCACTACAAAGACTTCCTCACCTCTCTCTACTCCTTCTGTAGAAGAAAGAGCAATCACACGTACCATCTTAAAATTCTTTCTTTCAACAACCTCAAATAACGCTTTCTTTTTTTTACTTTCAAGCAGACTATGGATTGGAGGGGTATTCTTTTCAAACACAACCTCAGCAACACCACCTTTTATTGCAGTAATTGTCCCTTGAATATTTTTTACCATATTAGATGTTTGTGTTTCTGTTTTCATAAATCCTTATAACTCTTTTTAATACCTTATCAGGTGATAAATATAATCTAAACAATAATACTTCTAAATAAGACTCACATCATTTTATGTGCAGTGAAACTCTCTAACTGCCTTTGGGTTATAATTCTACGTCGTTGTTTCGTATAATTAAGCGTTAATCTTTTAATAAACTCTTTCGTCTTTGTTACTGCATACTCCATTGTCACAGTTCTTTCGGATAGTTCTGATAATTTTGTCTCCATAACAATTTCATGAAAAAATATCCCGATGTATTTCTGCAAAAGATTATCAAAAACTTTTTGCTTTGACGGTTCAAAAATCGGCAACCCGTCACCAGTCCCAACCCCTTTTGTTGATTTAAATCCAACTGAGGACTCCTTGTGCGTGCCTTCTTTATTTTCCATCATATTTTTACCGTTTTGGTAATCAACATTAGAATCTTTAAACTCAAAAGGAAGAAACGGTACAATTGTTGGTGTCTGTTGCGCCAGAGAAATAAATTTTGGATACAAAATATCTACTTGTGAAAATACACCATCCTTAAATTCATTAAAAATGTAATCAGTAATATGTTTAATATTTTCTTGTTGTGGAATATCAGAAATATCCGTAAATGATTTTATTATTTGTATATTTTCTTCTTTAAGATAATTCTTACCTTTTGTACCCATAACTATAACAGATTGATATTGTTTAATATTCTTTAAGAAAACGCTAATTATCTCGTGCCACAAACCCCCAACCAATCCCTTATCCCCAGTTAGAATAATTAGTGCCTTCTTTCCTGTTCCTTTTCTTTGTAAAAGGGAATGATTTTTTTTCTGGTAAAATACAGACAATTTGTTTAATACCTTATTAAGTTCTGCAGAATATGCATTAAGGTTAGATACTTCTTTTTTCAGAAAATGGACTGAGGAAGCGGCTATCTTCTCTACCGTCTTTACTGTTTCTGAGACATCTTTAATCCCCTGTATTTGATTTTTATATATTACATAAGATTTCATGATTGTTGTTTTTCTTCAATTAACAAAAACTCTTGTTTGAAATCTTTTACAATTTCTTGTATCTCTATTTTTATTTTTTCATTAAATACTCCACCTTTAATCTTATTCAACACTTTAGCATAACGGTTTCTCATCAATTCCAGTAAAAGTATTTCAAAATTACTCCATTTCTCTTTCTTTATGTCATCAAAGAACCCCTGTTCAACAGCGTAAAACAAAATCGTTTGCTCATACCATTCAATGTTTGTGTGTTTCCCCTGCTTTAGAATCTCAAGGATTAAGTCTCCCCTGTGAATCTTTTTCTTAGCTTCATTACTCACTACTGTTTCCAATTGGGATAGCTTCTGAAGTTCTTTGTGTTGGGCAAGGTCTAGACGAATACCACTAACAACCTCTTTAAGAATCTTCGGCTGTGCTTGTGAGCCAACGCGAGACACAGAAAGCCCAACATTTACTGCGGGTAAAAAACCCTTCTGGAAAAGCCCATTCTCTAAATAAATTTGTCCATCTGTTATTGAAATTATATTAGTCGGAATAAAAGATGTAATATCACCTTCTTGTGTTTCAATAATTGGTAATGCTGTAAGTGTTCCTGCACCCTTTTTGTCCGACAACTGAGAAGCTCGCTCTAAAAGTCCAGCGTGCAATGAAAAGATATCACCAGGATAAGACTCTCTTCCTGGAGCTCTTTCAAGTAAAAGTGAAATGTCTCTGTATACCTTGGCGTGTTTTGAAAGGTCATCATATACAACAAGTGCGTCTTTACCACTGTCACGAAAATACTCTCCGATAGTACATCCAACAAAAGGAGCAAGGTACTGTTCTGCAAACGATGCACTTGCGGGTGCAGATACGACTATCGTGTATAAAAATGTATTATTTTCTTCAAAAAGAGAAATCAATTCACGAATTTTTTGCTCCTTTTGCCCACAAATTACATATATACAATATACAGATGGGTCAGCATGTCTTTGATTTAGTACCGTATCTATAGCAATCGTGCTTTTGCCAAGTTTTCTATCACCAATTATAAGTTGCCGTTGCCCCCTACCCAAAGGAAGATTAGTGTCAATAATCTTTATACCAGTAGAAAATGGTGTTGTTACAGGTTTTCTATCAATAATTGCTGGTGCTTGTTGAAAGACAGGACTCATTTTACCTCGTACATTTCCCATTCCATCTATAGACCTACCTAAACCGTCAACAATCCTACCCACAAGACTATCTGAAGTTTGGATTGAAAAGGGTATAAAACTTCGGAAAATGGGTTTCTCCAAATCAAATTTATCATCAAAAAACAATGCATCAACGAGATTCTCATCAAAACCCACAACAATAGCTATTGGAACATCTGTCTCATCTATAAGAACCTCATGTAGAAATGTGTTTGGTAACCCCTGAATCCGTGCAACACCCGAGAAAAAGGAAGCAACATGTCCAATTTCCTTGTTTCTATTATTCTTTACGGTATTAGAAATTTTCATACAATAACTTTTTACTCTATGTCACGTAATTTATAACGTCGTTTAAGACCTGTCGCATCATTTATTATATTTAATAAATTACTTTCAATAACCACACCGGCAAATTCAAAACTAAACCCATTTATGAGATTCTTGTTCTGTCTCCTAACAAGACTTAATTTTATCCCACTATTTTTAACTACTTCTTCTAAGTCTCTCTTTTGACTAACCGTCAGAGGATACACATATTCTAGCACTACTGGACCTATTTTTTGAGAAATGAATTTATCTAATTCTTTTTTCCCTCTATCCTTTTTTGCAGTAAGATTAGATTTTTCTAAAACTTCAAATGAAGTCATCTTTTTTGTAACCTGTGATGTCAAATCTTCTATTTGCTTGATAAAATCTTCCCAAAGAATGTTTTGAAGTTCTTTTTGTGAAGATAAAGGCAATGCAGACAAAAAAGATGTTTTGAAAGAACCACCAATCCTAGTTCTTAAGTTCTCTAAGATATCTTCTTCAATTTCAGGTCTAAGTGATTCAAGTCTACCTTTTGTTTGCTTAACCAATAATAAAGCTTCCTCTTTTGCTTTTTTGTGTATTTCCTTCTTTATCTCCTTTGCAATACCCTCTGCCTCCTTTATAATTTTTTGTGTTCTTTCCTTTGCCTTTGCTGTTTCTATTTTCTTTTGCTCTATAAAAGCATTTGTCTTCTGTTCTAGCTCCTTTCTTTGTATCTGGGCTTGTTTTAATTCAATTTCATCTTTTTCAATTCTTTTAACAATTGGTCTATACAGAAACTTTATAAGCAACCATAAAAGCAACCCGAAGTTTACAATCTGGGCAATTAAGAGTCTTATATCTATACCTAGGCTACCTAGAAATTCCATATACTTAAAATCCTCCAAGTCCTGAAGTGTACACGCTTAAAAAGCTTGGTATAACAAAAATCATTCCTATAAGAGGTAATATAAATACAACTAATGAAATAATCAGAGTCCACATAAAATACTTCCTTGTCTTCTCAACCGAAGTATAGATTTTCTCAAGCAGAATACCCTGCTCATCAAGTCGTCTTTTTGTTTCTTCTTCCATAAGAATATTAATTTAATTATATTAACCAACAAACTTCAAAATAAGAGCAACCACTAAAGCGTAAATGGCTATAGCTTCGGCAAACGCAATAGCAATAATCATTGCAATCTGGATTTTTTCAGAATTTTCCGGATTACGTGCCATTCCTATTAAAGCCGCAGCGCCAATCATACCAATCGCTAATGCTGGCCCTATTGTACCTATAGCCATGGTAAATGCTGATGGATCTTGAATCATATTTTTTTATATTTAACTTAATTCTAAATATTAATCTTACATTTTCGACCCTACGTAACGTATCGTGCTTGTCTTAATAAATGTCAACGTTAACATAGTAAAGATAAATGCTTGAACAATTCCAACAAACACCTCCAAAATCAGAAACGGTAACGGAATTATGTATGGAATCAAAAAAGCAACAACTAATAATAACACTTCGCCTGCAAAAATATTTCCAAACAATCTAAATGAAAAAGAAAATACTTTGACACTCTCAGAGATTATCTCAAAAAAACCAAGAATAAACATAATCGGGTTTTTGAAATTAATGAATCGTCCCGTATATTTTTTTATACCTAATGCTTGGAGAGAAAAAAACTGAATGGCAAATACTGAGAATAACGCTAGCGCTATCGTCGTTGTTAAATCGCTGTTAGGAGATCTCAAGATTGAGTATTCTCCAGTCGGTGTGTTCACAAAGAAAGAACCCAAAAAACCGGGTAGTAATTCCAGAAGATTAGCGGTAACAATAAATAGAAAAAAAGTCGCAATGAGTGGGAGAATCTTTTTAGACAGCTTTCTGTCCTCTGTTACAATATCTACAAGTTTTAATAATTCAAAAATCAAAATCCTTAACCCATTGATAATAATATTTTTATGATTTCTCTGATTTATATAGAAAATTATTCCTAAAAGACTAAGCAGTACTGTAACCAATATAGAAGTTAAGAATGTATTAGTTATATTTAGTCCAAAAAAAGACAAAATATATTCAGATTGTAGTCCAATATCAAGCATCTTGTTTTTTATCTTTAATTAAAGGGATGAGTAGATGATATACTTCGTAGACTGTAATCACAATCCCAACTAAAAGACCAACGAGTAAGAACAGTGGTTCTGTATTGAAAAACCTATCACCCCAAACTCCAAGAAACAGGAATCCGGCAATCGGTACAGCAATAAAAAACCCCAACTGCCACGCAATGGATAACACATAAAATGTTTCAAAATTACTTTTTTGGTTCATTGTTTTTACTTTCTCTTATATATAAAAATCATAATGCTGCCAAACTTACTACAGTATCTTCATTTCTTAACTTATAATAATAAAAAACATCTATAATAACAAGAGCGTGTATATGTAAAAAGGGCAGTAAATGTCAACAATACGACTATTTTACTATTTTGTACCCAAAGACAGTTTATACTGCTTTTAAAGATAAAATACGTCTATTTCCCATCTTGTCGCCTTTTTTCATAAAGCACTATACCTGCACTAACACCAACATTTAGCGAGTCAATACCACTATGCATAGGTATAGAAATCTTCTTTTCACATTTGCCTGCTACTTCGTTTGATACGCCTTTTCCTTCTGCTCCTAAAATAAATGCCACTGGTCCCGAAAGGTCTTCTTTGTAGTAAATATCACCATCCATTTGTAGACAAAATGTCTTGATACCATTTTTCTGGAGTTTCTTCAGTGCCTCAAATATATTCATCTTCACAAGGGGAATTCTTGCAATTGCACCTATTGAAAAATGAAGAGTCTCGTCATTAATAAAGTCCTCTTCATCACCCTGAAAAATCAGCCCATTTACACCCGCAGCAAAAGCAGTGCGCGCTATTACGCCTATATTGCTTTCAAAATCTACTTTATTGATTAGGAGAAAAAAAGGGTTCTCGTCTTTCTTATAAAGGTCATCAAGAAGGTCTGGGAGCGTCCAAATATTATTGATGTTAATAAAACCAATAATCACCTCCTTCGTCTGTCCACTCCTCCGTTTTTCCATTTTCCTAATTGGAGCCGACTCAATTTGTACTCCATTACCTTTGGCGATTGATAAAATTTCTTTTGTTAAATTGTCTTGTTCTAAACCACTGACAACAGATATTTTTTCAAAATCAATACCACCTTGCAGTAGTTCTTTCATCGCATTTTTGTTTCGTACTTTTAGTGTTTTCATAAATTACTCAGTAAACCAATGATAGTATCAAGTAGAGTATTTGCATTAGCAAAATCACCACTCTCAATATCGCTATTAACTTGATTAAACAAACTTTTAGCTGAACTTACATCCTTTTTCTCGTTAGTCTTTTGTTTAAGTAGAAAAATCACTTGCTGAGATTTCTTTTGAATTTCTTTTGGAACAATTACCTCTTTCTGATTTACAGTTGGAAAGACCGAATCTTTAAAAAAATCGTCAGAGACAATTGATACACCGTAAAGATTAAAGACTGAATTCTTAATAATTTCTTCTTTTGTAACTATACCAGAATCATATACAACACTTGCTGACTTTGTTGGAGTTAGGCGCGCTTGTACTCGTTTTACACCTGGCATTGAAGATACATATCCCTCAACACTAGATGTACAACCCGCGCAGAACATACCGGGCACTGATAATTCCAATACCCTCAAGTTATTTGATGTATTTGATAACTGTTTATTTGCTGAATTATCTCCTCCAGTAAATAGAATGACAGCACCTGCTATAACCGCAACAATGATTATACTAAGTGGAACAATGATATTTTTATTCATAATATTTTTTAATGATTAAAATAAATTACTCTCTAGAAAAGAATATAAAAACTTATTAAATAAATGCCTGTCAAAATAAAGATTGCTCCTGTGATTCTTTTTATTCTCTCACCATATAATCCTAAATTATTTACCAGAAAATCTCTCTTCTTTGAAGCAAGGATAGTAAATACAATAAGAAGAAGTGACGCTCCAAAAGCATATACTACAAAAGCTGAGAAACCTACAACAAAATTACCGGCTAGTATTGGGAACAAAGCAAGTATCAATAGAATTGGTAAGTGACAAGACGCAGCAGCAATACCATACACAATTCCGTAAAGATACATATTAAAAAAATGTCTTCCGTCCCTTGCTCTTCTGGCAACAATGTTTGTAAGAACATCTAACTTTCTCGTATTAAAAGATTTTCCAAAAATTAACATCAATCCTAAAATAAAAAAGATAGGAATTACTGCCAACTTAAGCCAGTTTGTATAAGCCGCCAACGTCGCCCCAAAGATTGCCAAAATAACTCCTACGGCAAGATAAAAAGAAAAAATCCCTAAAGACACAATAGACCCAATTTTTAAGGCGTGTTTCCAAACTGCTTTATCTTCAATATTCTCTTCTTCTTCTGTATTTAAGTAATACGCGATATATGAAGGAAAAACTGCAAATGGACAAGGAGAAAAAAAAGCTGCGATACCTGCTAAAAAAGCGAATCCAAGTATTATAAAGATACCCAACTGACTTACAGCCTGCGCCTCTGGAACAATAAATCCATAAAATAGTTTAGTACCCAAAATAAGAAGCAATGTAAAAATCGCGATAAACGCTACCGCCCAGACTATAATTTGTTGAGTCTTTAATTTCATATACAACAACTTAATTTATACAAACATTTTTACAAAATTTATTTACATGCCTATCTATTAACTTTAATAGACTACCAATAATTTCCTCGTTGAGAGAATATATCCTTTCTGTACCACTTGCCCTCACTTTTATAAAACCGCAAATCTCCAAACGCTTGAGATGATGTGACACCAGACTTTGCTCAAGTTTAAGATTGTTTGCAATATCAGTAACTCTTTGAGGATTTTCTTGTAGAATATGAATAATATCCCAACGAGCTTTATTACTAAGTGTCTCAAAGAAAAATTTATGTGGTTTATCAAAATCAACACACTTCATATATGAATTATAATTCATATTACACAATAATGTAAACCAAATTATACACAGAGGATATATTTATAATACAAAAAATACTGATGGATTTTATAAATTGGACAGATACCTCTGACTGGAACCATGACCAACATTGCCCATATAAGGTTTATTTCTAGTTTTTAGAACATTATTTCTGTATATATCATGTATATACATAAATTTATTTTGTAAAATCAGAAAACCTCTTCCAGTATTTATACAAAACTTTGTTTTCTTTATTGACTCTTTCAT
>VAPH01023083.1_pt1 | contig 15392 bp, 17 predicted proteins | sample 3393861 | NCBI WGS metagenome assembly VAPH01 (sample SAMN08290439, study PRJNA428436) | hydrothermal vent metagenome | isolation source: Deep-sea hydrothermal vent chimney | place: Atlantic Ocean: South-mid Altantic Ridge | reverse complement strand
TACTTATATTAATTTAATCGATTTTATTATCACATTTTTTAATGAACTGTTCATCATTTTAACTATTTTTTCTTTGCCATAATTTAGCTCTTCTCTCAAGGCAGAAGATGATAACTTTACATATAATTTGTTATTTCTTATGGAAATTGATTCTGTATAACTCATAACTCCTTTACCCATTACCTTTTCCCAAACTTCTTTTACGACAAACTGATCCATTCCTTTTTGCAATTTATTTTCACGCAACATATTAGGAATCAAATCCTTAATTTTAAAAGTATTGTTCTCTCTTTTACTCATTTTGTTTATCGGGAATTTATAAGAAGCCTTGCATTATACTAATTCGTATATTTTATAACTTTGATTAGTTTTTTTAATCAATTGTTCAGTTCGTTCGACGTGCGTATCTGAAATAAAAAGTTGACCGAAATTCTTATCATTTACCAGATCAATCAATTGACTAACTCTGTTATCATCTAATTTATCAAAAATATCATCCATTAATAAAATTGGTGTCAGCTTTGCTTTCTTTTTAATAAAATCAAATTGTGCTAGTTTCAGAGCGATCAAAAATGATTTTTGCTGTCCTTGTGAACCCACACGTTTTATTGGATGCCCATTTATTTTAAATACAAGGTCATCTTTATGTACACCAACTGACGAATATTGTAAAACTTTATCCCTTTCAATATTATCTCTTAGTAACTCATGAAATTCATTATTATCTAACTGAGTTTTATATACTAATGAAACTTCTTCCGAAAGGTTTTTTGTGTTAGAATTATTTATTATGTGCCAGTATCTGGATTCAAAAATTGGAACAAATTCATTTATGAATACCTTTCTTTTTTTGTATAATTCTTTTCCAAATTTGATTAATTGTTCATTATAAATCTCAATATTATCTGCATCAAAAGTATAGTTTGCTGCAAAGTATTTTAATAATGAATTTCTTTGTGCTAATACTTTATTATATTTCAATAATGTTTTTAAGTATTCTTTGTCATTCAAAGAAATAATACTATCCATGAATTTCCTGCGTAAATCACTTCCCTCAACAATTAAATCAGAATCGGAAGGAGAAATAATAACTAAGGGTATAAAACCAAAATGATCTGATATTTTCTCATATTCTTTTCCATTTCTTTTAATGACCTTTTTTAAACCTTTTTTTAAACTGCAATTAATAACTTCTTCTCTATCCTCTTTTCGAAACACACCGTCAAGTACAAAAAAATTTTCACCGTGCTTTATATTTTGAGAAGCTACTGAATTGAAATATCCTTTTGCGTAAGATAAGTAATATATAGCATCGAGAACATTGGTCTTTCCTACACCATTATTCCCAACCAAACAATTTATCTTATTATCAAATTCGAATGTTTTTGAAGCAAAGTTTTTATAATTAATTATTGATATACTTTTTAAATGCATAAATTTATTTCAAATTCAATTTGAACACAGCGATCTTTATTATTAACAATATTCTTTATACTATTACGTATCAGCATGTTATCGTAAATTTAATTTTACAAAATCATCTCTTACAAAAAAACAAAAATTAAGTACAAAATAAGTTATATTTTTCAATAAAAATTATATTTTTGCGCAATTAATACTATACATCAATGGCAACATATAAAAAACGAGGAAATAAAGTAAAAGGTTCCCATAGAAACATTGAAGATAAAAGTACAACTGCCGAAGTTTTTAAAACTTTAGACGATACAGCTTCGAAATCGGAACAATGGATTGAGAAAAATCAAAAAATTATTTTTTCCGGAATAATTGCTGTAGCAATTATCATTTTGGGATATTTGGGATATAGCAAATATATTGCCGAACCTAATGAAATAGAAGCTGCTGATGAACTGGCATATCCGAAAAAATATTTTGAGCAAGCTCAAAATACTTCAATTGCAGTTGATTCATTGTACAACCTTAGTTTAAATGGATCCGATGGTAAATATGGTTTGGTTGATATTGCAGAAAGTTACAGTAATACCAAAGCCGGTAATTTAGCCAAATATATGAGCGGGATCGCTTATTTGAAAACGGGAGATTATGAAAACGCCATTAAATATTTAAGCGATTTTTCTTCTGATGATGAAATGCTGGGAGCCTTGGCTCTTGGAAATATCGGTGATGCCTTTTCTGAAATAAACCAATTAGACGATGCCCTTAAATATTATATCGACGCTGCAAATTATAAAGACAATAATTTTATAACACCTTTGTACCTGTTCAAAGCCGGAAGTATTGCAATGGAATTGAAAGAATACGATAAAGCCGAAGATCTTTTTACTAAAATAAAAGATAATTATTCAAAATCGGAAGAGGCGAATAACATTGGCATTTATATTCAAAGAGCTCAATTTGCTAAAGAGTAAAAGCTATAAACTATGGCTACAACCAATTTATCAGCATACGATAAAAATACAATCCCAAATGCGAAAGATTTTCGATTTGGGATTGTTGTTTCTGAATGGAATATCGATATAACTAATAACTTGTTAAAGGGAGCTTACGACGCATTGATTGATAATGGGGCTCATTCAAAGAATATTTTTATAATTTATGTACCGGGAAGCTTCGAACTTATTTATGGCTGTAAGCATCTCATTAAAACCGAAAAATTAGATGCAATTATCGCAATAGGAAATGTTATTCAAGGAGAAACCAAACATTTTGATTTTGTCTGTGAAGCAGTATCACAAGGTATCAAGGATATCAATTTACAATTTGATGTTCCTACAATTTTTTGTGTATTAACCGATAACACCAAACAACAATCTTTTGAACGATCTGGGGGAAAACTCGGTAACAAAGGTGTAGAAAGTGCTATAGCTGCGATAAAAATGGCCGCTTTGAAATAACCTTTCAATTATTAAAATTACTATCCGTTAAGCTTATTAATTTTGACTATTTAATTCCAGTATTACAAATAGTCAATACTATTTTTATTCACATCAAAATGTTAAATTAAAAGGAATCTTATGATTGTTAAATCGATCGTTCAACTATGGTTATTTATCATAACTTTATTTGAAAAGCTAAACATATTTCAGTAATTTTGTACACTCCAACTAAATAAAGCGCTATGTTTGGAAATGTTTTTAAGCCAAGAGCCCATTATGTTTTTAATTACAAGCCTCGTTATTATGATGAGCGTAAAGATCGACTGGAAAAATTAAAAAAAAAATACGAAAATAGCGAGAAAATTTCTGATGATATTCCAAAATTAACACTTTCTAAAGACCAGCTGAAATCTGATTGGCAACGTCATAAAATATCGATTGTTGACAAAGGTTACAACCTTCGAATTGCCATAATAATTACTATTTTAGTAGGAATTTTAGCTTATATTTTTGAACTGCATAAATTATTTTAATGTCTGATTTCATTCAATTACTTCCTAATAATGTAGCCAATCAAATTGCTGCCGGAGAAGTCGTTCAGCGTCCTGCTTCTGTTGTAAAAGAATTGCTTGAAAATGCGGTTGACGCGCAGGCTACAAATATTAGATTAATTGTAAAAGATGCAGGAAAAACATTGATCCGGGTTATTGATAACGGAAATGGCATGAGTCAAACTGATGCACGTATGGCTTTTGAACGTCATGCAACATCTAAGATCAAAACAGCAGCCGATCTTTTTGACCTTCATACTAATGGTTTTAGAGGTGAAGCACTTGCTTCCATAGCTGCAATTGCTCACGTTACTTTAAAAACCAAACAAGAAAATGAAGATCTGGGCACTCAAATAAAAATACATGGAGGTGATATCCTTTCTCAAAATATGATTTCTACACCAAAAGGATCTAGTTTTGAAATAAAAAACGTGTTTTACAACATTCCCGCAAGGCGAAATTTTTTAAAATCAAAAACTGTTGAAACCCGACATATTATTGATGCTTTTCAACGAGTTGCACTAACATACCCAAAAATTGCATTTAGCCTGTATCATAATGATAGTGAAATTTATAACCTTGCGAAAGGAACAGCCAATTTAAAATCGGCAAACCTAAGGCAAAGAATAATAAATATCTTAGGGAAAAACACCAATGAAAAACTAGTACCCATTGACGAAAAAACAGATATTTTAAAAATACAAGGTTTTATAGCCAAACCCAATTTTTCAAAGAAGAAGCGTGGTGAACAATTCTTTTTTGTAAATAATCGTTTTATTAAAAGCCCTTATTTTCATCATGCAGTGGTTAGTGCATTTGATGGTTTGTTAAATCATGGGTTTCACCCCTCCTACTTTTTATATTTAACAGTACCCGCAAAAAGTATTGACATAAATATCCATCCTACTAAAACTGAAGTAAAATTTGATAATGAACGTGATCTTTATGCTATTATTCGATCTACTATAAAACATAGTTTAGGACAATATAGTGTTGCTCCGGTACTTGATTTTGACAGAGATGCAACACTTGATACACCTTATTCTTTTAAAAGAAAATACCACAGTAAGGAACCAAATATTGAAGTAGATTCCGATTTTAATCCATTTAAATCTGATTCAAAATTATTACAAAAAGATGCGAAAGGATTTAATTACCAAAAAAAAGAAATTCCTGCAAATTGGGAAACTCTTTATTTAGATAGTAACGCTGAAAATGAAATCCTTCAAAATATTGAAGTAGAAGTCGAAAATATTAGTCAAAAATTATTTGATGAAAAGCAAGAATTATTTTCTTTTAGTACTTTTCAAATACATACGAAATATATAGTTAGCACCATTAAATCCGGAATGGTATTAATAGACCAATACAGTGCACATCAGCGTATATTATATGAAGATTATTTAGCAAAATTAACAAACGATGGATTTGGAAACCAAAGGTTATTATTTCCGTTGAAAATAAAACTGATTAAATCGGATATTCAAATCATAAAAGACATTCAAAATGATATGAACAGTGCCGGATTTCATATTTCAAAAATTTCAAAAGACACTATTGTTCTTGATTCGATTCCTGTTACAATATCTGAAAATAAGGTGGTTGGAGTTATCGAAGAACTTATAGACCATATTAAAAATGAAATCCCGGAAACCAGCTTTAGTCAAGTTGATACCATCGCAAAAAGCTTTGCTAAAAGTTTAGCAATAAAACCAGGAACCAAACTAAATCAAAAAGAACAAGAAAATATTTTGAATAATTTATTTCTTTGTAAAGAACCTAATTATTCACCTTTCGGTAAAAAAACTTATATTACTCTGACTTTAAAAGAATTAGAAACTAAATTTAATTGACAACAAATTATGACAAGAATAACTGATGCTGTTAAACATTTAATCATTTTAAATGTAATACTTTTTGTTGCCAGCTACATGATTGGCCTCAATTTAGATTCTTTGGCGCTTTATTTTCCTAAAAATGAAAATTTTGGTCTTTGGCAAATTGTTAGTCACATGTTTATGCAGGGTAGTTATATGCATATACTTTTTAATATGTATGCACTTTGGGCCTTTGGATCTCCACTAGAGCAAATGTGGGGGAGAAATAAATTTATTTTCTTTTATTTTTCTGCCGGAATCGGTGCCGGTGTAATTTATACAGCAGTCAATTATTTTCAATTTAATTCAATATTTAATGAAATGATCAGTGCGGGAATAACTAACTCTGAAGTTCAAACTTTATTAGATACAGGAAGATATAATACCAATATTCTCAATTTAATATCTGAAAAAAGATTGACAGATTTATATCAAATTTATAATACTCCTGCTATTGGGGCATCAGGTGCAATCTACGGTGTTTTAGTTGCTTTTGGAATGTCATATCCTAACGCGAAATTAGCATTGATCTTCTTACCAATACCTATTGCTGCCAAATATTTTATTCCGGTATTAATTGGTTTAGATCTATTCTCAGGAGTAACAGGGTTTTCAATTTTTGGTGGCAATACTGCCTATTTCGCCCATGTAGGTGGTGCAATAATTGGATTTATTATGATGAAATATTGGGAGAAGAATCAATTTAAAAGATGGAATTAAATAAAAATATTTGAAGTGAAAAATTGGTTAAATAACTTAACAAATAAATATCTGATAGGTAATATTGTTGAAAAAATTATTTTCATTACTGTAGCAATATTTATTTTTACCTATCTGTTAAATACATTTTCTTTTTTATTCAAAATTGAGGGAAATATCATGATCAATTGGTTTGCTTTAAAACCGGATTTCAATACATTATTATCAAAACCATGGACTCTTATAAGCTATGGTTTTTTGCATAGTGGTTTCTTTCACATATTGTTTAACATGCTCTTTTTGTATTATATAGGCATTATATTTTTAGATTTTTTCTCAAGCAAACAATTTTTAGTTTATTATTTTTTAGGAATTATCTCAGGTGGAGTTTTTTATATGCTCAGCTATAATTATTTACCAGGTTTACAAACTCAGAAAACTGTTTTAGTAGGTGCATCAGCAGGTGTTACAGCTGTTTTAATAGGTATTGCCAGTCTTATTCCTCAATATTCGCTCAGGTTTCGATTTATTGGAAATATCAAATTGTTGTATATTGCACTAGCCTTTATTATACTGGATTCAGTACAAATCCCTGCTGGAAATGCAGGAGGACATATTGCTCATTTAGGTGGAGCCCTGATAGGTTATTTATTAACAAAACAGTTTCAACAAGGCAAATCTTTAATTTTTTGGATCGAAAATTTGTTCCGACCAAACAGAAAAAAACCTTTAAAAACAGTTTATAAAAATAAAAGTGTACCACAAACAAAAACAAATAAGTCAGATAGCCAGCAAGTTCAAATTGATCGAATTTTAGATAAAATCAGTAAGTCTGGATACGAAACACTGACAAAGGAAGAAAAAGATTTTTTATTTAAGATCGGCAAAAAATAATTTATTCCCCTCAATATGAAAAAATATATATATTTTATGAACCACTTGTTTAAATTTTAAATGAGAAAATCATTGTATCTCAAAAAGATTGATAATTGAATATCTCAATTTTAATTAACCGTATCAATTAAGAAAATTTAAACCTGTGAAAAACTTATCGTTTTTAAATAAGATCATTTTTTTCATCAATAATGTATTTGCATTATTGTTCTTAGCCTCGTTTATTATTCCTTATATCTCTCCTAAATCATTTCCTCTCCTATCCGTATTGAGCTTAACGGTTCCATTCCTACTGGTTGTTCATATTTTATTTATCATATACTGGTTGATAATCGGATTTAAAAAGCAGTTCTTCTTATCTGCATTAATTGTTTTTTTGGCAATTATTTTTTCTTATTTTCCTTATAAATTCAAAGGTAAAACGGTAATTAGTGGTAATAGTTTTTCGGTGATGGATTTTAACGTACGGATATTCAATCACTATCAATGGATTGATGATGATAATGTGCCTGATAAAATTTTAAGTTTTATAAAACAAAATGATCCTGATATAATATCTTTTCAGGAATTTTATCCTTCCAAAGAAATATTGCTAAACTATCCTTACAGTTATATTAAATTAAAAGGTGTGAAGAATAATTTCGGACAAGCAATTTATTCTAAATATAAAATTATTAATAAAGGATCTTTAGATTTTGAAGACTCTGCAAACAACGCAATTTTTGTCGATATATTGAAAAGCAATGATACCATTAGAATTTACAATTTACATTTAGAGTCTATTGGTATCAAACCAAAAAATGTTGATTTGGCTGAGTTAGATGAAAAAAAATCTAAAAGGCTATTACGAAGAATAACTGCTGCATTTACAAAACAACAAGCCCAGGTAGAACAGTTTGTTAAACACAAAAATAATAGTAAATATAAAATTATTGTTTGTGGTGATTTCAATAATACAGCTTATTCGTGGGCTTACCGTCAGGTGAAATCTGAGCTCAAAGATACCTTCATTGAGGCAGGTAAAGGTTTTGGTAAAACATACTCCTTTAAAAGATACCCACTAAGAATCGACTTTATTTTAGTAGATAAAAAATTCAAAGTAAATCAACATGAAAATTTTGAAATACAATCATCTGATCATGAGCCTATAATAGCAAAAATTAGTTTATGATTAGTCCATTTTGAATTCGATCTGTTTTTCAAACCCATAGTCATGTTCTACTCTGCATATTCTTACTTTATACGTATTATACCATACCTCTTTTCCTCTTTTTTGTGCAATTTTGTGTTCGAATACATCTTTCCAATTTTTAATATTTTCTAAAGAATCCCAGTAAGATACTGTAATGCCAACCTCATTCCTGGCAGATTCAATTCCTAAAAATCCAATTTGTTTTTTTGCCAATGAAATCATTTGATTAGAAGTTTCATCATATCCTTTTGTAATTGCAGAACTCACGGATGTGAAAATTACAGCATAATAAGGTGGCTTTGGTGTCTTGGAAATCATAATAATCCTATTAAGTATAAAATTTATGTATTTTTGCAAACGCTAAAGGTACACTAATGGAAAAAGATAAAAAAGTTGCTTTTTACACTTTAGGATGTAAATTAAATTTTTCAGAAACTTCAACCATTGCAAGAGGATTTGAAAGTGAAGGATTTGAACGTGTTGATTTTGAAGAAAAAGCTGACATTTATGTTATCAATACATGCTCAGTCACAGATAATGCCGATAAGCGTTTTAAAACCATTGTGAAATCGGCTTTAAACAAAAATAAAAATGCTTTTTTAATTGCAATAGGATGTTATGCCCAATTAAAACCTGAAGAATTGGCAAGAATTGATGGAGTAGATCTGGTATTGGGAGCAACAGAAAAATTTAAAGTAACTGACTATATAAATGATCTTACCAAAAATGAAATTGGAGAGATCCATTCGTGTGAAATTGATGAAGCTGATTTTTATGTTGGCTCCTACTCTATTGGCGACAGAACCCGCGCCTTTTTAAAAGTTCAGGATGGCTGTGATTACAAATGTACCTATTGTACTATTCCCCTTGCAAGGGGAATTTCAAGAAGTGATACGCTAAAAAATGTATTAAACAATGCCAAAGAAATCTCTGATAAAGGAATCAAAGAAATTGTACTTACCGGGGTTAATATTGGAGATTACGGCAAAGGTGAATTTGGTAATAAAAATCATGAACATACTTTTTTAGAATTAGTTAAAAATTTAGATGAAATAGTTGGTATTGAAAGGTTACGAATTTCTTCCATTGAACCTAATTTATTAAAAAATGAAACTATTGATTTTGTTGCAAAATCAAATTGTTTTGTTCCCCATTTCCACTTACCACTACAAAGTGGAAATAATGAATTACTCAAATCAATGAAACGTCGATACCGGAAAGAAATTTATGTTGATCGTGTAAACAGGATCAAAAAAACTATGCCTGATGCTTGTATTGGGGTGGATGTAATTGTTGGATTTCCGGGTGAAACAGATGAAATATTTTTAGAGACCTATAACTTCTTAAATGAATTAGATATATCTTACTTACACGTATTTACTTATTCTGAACGGCCCAATACAGAAGCGATTAAAATGCAAGGTGTTGTTCCACAAAGCATAAGAAATAAACGAAGTAAAATGTTACGAGGGTTATCTGTTAAAAAACGAAGAGCATTTTACGAAAGTCAGTTAAGAAATAATCATTTTGTATTATTTGAAGGCGAAAATAAAAGTGGATATATGCACGGTTTTACCGAAAATTATGTCAAAGTAAAAACCCCCTGGAACCCGAAATTGGTAAATACAATTCATCCGGTTGAATTGACCGAAATTGATGAAGACGGCCTGGTAAGATTTAATTGGGTAACGAAAGCTATTTTAGCATAATAATAATTAAATTAGAACAATTCTTATCTTACGTTCAGCCAGATATATGCAATGGTAAAAAAAATACATATCTATTTTGTACCGGGTTTAGCCGCAAGTTCAAATATTTTTGAATTTATCAAATTACCTGATGAAAAATATGAGCTTCATTATTTAGATTGGATCATTCCAGACACCAAACATGAAAGTCTTGAAAATTATGTTAAAAGGTTGGGGATAAATATTTTACATCAAAATCCTGTTTTAATTGGTGTCTCTTTTGGAGGAATAATTGTACAGGAATTGGGTAAAATTATACAAACAAAAAGAATAATTATAATTTCCAGTATAAAAAATAAAAATGAATTTCCTAAAAGATTAAAATTTCTACAAAGATCAAAATTATACAAGTTATTTCCCACAAAAAGAATATCAGAGATTAATGATTTTTCAAAATATAATTTCAACGAATATCTTGAAAAAAAATCAAATTTATACAATAAGTATATGGGGGTTAGAAATGAAAAATATCTGGATTGGGCGATTTACAATGTACTACATTGGAAATCTGAAAATTACTCTAAAAACATCATTCATATCCACGGAAGTAAGGATGAAATATTTCCAATAAAGTATATTAAGAATTGTATAGAGATAAAAGATGGTAACCATGCCATGATAATAACAAAAGCAAAAAAAATAAACCGTATTCTTCAGGAAATAATTTAATATATTGCGCCAATGATTATTGAAAGTACACCAATCAAAGATCTAATATTAATAACACCTAATTTATTTAAAGATAATAGGGGTTATTTTTTAGAAACATACAACCAAAAAAAGCTGGATAAGGTGATTAGAACAAGATTTGTGCAAGACAATGAATCTCTTTCACAGAAAGATGTATTGAGAGGCTTACATTTTCAAAAACCCCCTTTTGCTCAAGCTAAATTGATTCGAGTTATATCGGGCAGTATTCTTGACATAGCTGTTGATTTACGCACTGATTCCGAAACTTTTGGCAAACATTTCAAACACATTTTAAGCAGCGAGAATAAAAAACAATTATTCATACCTACCGGATTTGCACATGGTTTTTTGTGTCTGGAAAACAATACAATTATTAACTATAAATGTTCTGATTATTATCAGGCAAAAAGTGAAGCTTCCATTCTGTGGAATGATGAAAATTTAAACATTGATTGGGGTATTAAAAATCCGATTTTAGCAGAAAAAGATCGATTAGCCGAAAAATTTACTACATTTGAAAATCCCTTTTAATTTTAAATATTTTTCAATATGAATAAAGCGCTGCGTTTTATTGTTTTAGTTGCTGTTGTAATTATCGGAATCTTTTTTATGTATGCTGATAGAACTATAAAAAAAGAGGATACTAATCAAAATGTGAGTATTGACACTTCAAAAAGTACTAGTGAAACCTATCAGATAAAAGCTTTAAAAATTCCGAAAAACTTAACTTTTGCAGATGAAAAAGTTGAGCTGTACAAAACAGATATTAAAGAAAGAATTGATCGTGAATTATTAATAAATACATATTGGCAATCAAACGCCTTGCTTTGGTTTAAACGAACGCATAAATATTTTCCTGTAATTGAGCCAATTTTAAAGGAAAAAGGTGTACCAAATGACTTTAAATATTTAGCGGTGATTGAAAGTGATTTAAGAAATGTCACTTCTCCCGCAGGTGCAAAAGGTATGTGGCAAATGCTTAAAGATGCAGCTCGTGAAAATGGCTTGGAAGTAAACGATAACGTTGACGAAAGGTATGATTTAGAAAAGGCCACCAGAGCTGCTTGTGATTATTTAATAAAAGCAAAAAACAGACTAGGCAGTTGGACATTGGCAGCAGCTTCATATCATGCAGGAAATTACGGAATTGAAAAAAAATTAAATGAACAAAAAGTTGACAATTATTACGATGTATTGGTCGGTGAAAATACAGAAAGATATATACCCAGAATTGTCGCCGCTAAAGAAATTTTAAGCAATCCTGAAAAATATGGTTTTCAGTTTGATGAGGAAGATCTATACACAATGAAACCTACTTATACAGTAAAAGTTGATACTTCAATTACAAATATTGCCCTCTTTGCTATAAAATTTAATACGAATTATAAGGAGTTAAAGATGCATAATCCATGGCTTCGAGAAAATAAATTAAATAATAAGTCGAGAAAAATGTATGAAATCAAGATTCCAAATTAGTTCATACTTCAACACTATTGAAATTCTGATCTTGCCTGTTCGTATTCTGCAACTATTTCTTTAATAATATCTGCTGCCGGTTTTATTTGATGAATTAAACCAGCAATTTGTCCGATTTCTAATTCACCTTCATTTAAATCACCTTCAAACATACCTTTTTTAGCTCTCGATCTACCCAATAGATCTATAAGTTCTTCTTTTGTAGCCCTTTGTTGATACAGATCTTGTACCTTTTGATAAAATTTGTTTTTAATTAATCGTACGGGAGCTAATTCTTTTAAGGTTAAATAAGTTCCACCGTCCTCGGTTGCGACAACGGTATTCTTAAAATTGATATGTGCTGATGATTCTTCACTTGCAACAAATCTGCTTCCAATTTGAACACCATCTGCTCCTAAGACCATAGCCGCTAACATTCCTCTGCCAGAAGCAATTCCACCTGCAGCAATTAGTGGGATGTCAATTTTTTCTTTAACCATCGGAATCAAAGTAAAAGTTGTAGTTTCTTCCCTTCCATTGTGTCCACCTGCTTCAAATCCTTCAGCTACAACGGCATCAACCCCCGCTTCCTGTGACTTTAAGGCAAATTTTACACTACTCACTACATGCACAACAGTAATACCATTTTCTTTTAAAAAGGATGTATACAATTTAGGGTTTCCTGCCGAAGTAAAAACTATTTGTACTCCTTCCTCAATAATAATTTGAAGTATTTCTTCTAAATCGGGATAAAAAAGAGGAACATTTACTCCGAAAGGTTTATTGGTTGCTTTTTTACATTTTTGAATATGTTCTCGCAGAACATCCGGATACATCGATCCTGCCCCGATCAATCCCAATACTCCTGAATTACTTGCTGCCGCTGCGAGCTTGTACCCACTAACCCAAATCATTCCTGCTTGAATTATAGGGTATTTTATTTTAAAAAGTTTGGTGATCTTGTTTTGCATAAATTAAAATTCTTGAACCAAACAAAAATAAAACAATAATTATTTAATCATCGTCATACTACACATTTTTTAACCCGGATTATGCATTAGAACTTTGTAATGGAGTTTTAAGCTGTTAGTTTTACAATTAAAATTAGACTAATTTTAAAAGAATTGTAAATATTATGAATGATTAAACTACTAAAAACAAGCTCACTTACAGCTCTGGCATTAATTGCTTTTGCGGCAAATTCCGTGCTTACCAAAATGGCATTGGGCAAAAATACAATTGATGCATCAGGGTTTACAATAATCAGACTTTTATCGGGTGCAATTGTTTTACTAATTATTTTAAGGGTAAGTAAAAACAAAAATTCCTCTTTTAAAAAGGGAAGTTGGTTTTCTAGTTCTATGCTTTTTATTTACGCCATATCCTTTTCCTTTGCTTACAATTCATTGGACACCGGTACAGGTGCACTTATTTTATTTGGAGCGGTACAAATTACAATGATCACTATTTCAACAATCAATGGAAATCGCTTACACTTTTCGGAGTGGATAGGAGTAATTATAGCCTTTTTAGGATTTGTATATTTAATTTTGCCGGGTGTGACCGCACCTTCAACAATTGGTTTTGTTTTAATGTCAGTAGCCGGTGTGGCTTGGGGAATATACACACTCAATGGAAAGAGTTCGAAATACCCCTTACTGGATACAACATACAATTTTATAAGAACAATTCCCTTCTTAATTATTTTGTTGATCATTGTATATAAAAATATTACTTATACAAATGAAGGGATCTGGCTAGCTGTTATATCCGGTGGAATTACATCGGGGATTGGCTATACCATTTGGTATATTGCTCTTGGCGGACTTACAGCAACACAAGCAGCTGTAGTACAATTATTGGTACCTGTAATTGCTGCTTTTGGTGGAGTAGTTTTTATTGCTGAAAAAATCACTCTCCGTTTGAGTTTGTCTTCTTTTATGATTTTAGGAGGTATCTTGATCGTAGTAATGGGTGGAAAATATTTAAGAGATAACTCCAGATCCTAACAACTCATCACCTTGATACCAAGCAACAAACTGACCTTCAGTAATTGCTGACTGGTCATTTTCAAAAGCAACATATAACCCTTTTTCTGTTTGGTATAAAGTTGCATTTTCTAAAGCTTGTCTATAACGAATTCTGGCTTGAACTTGCATTTCTTCTCTTTCAGATAAGGATAAGTCCTGACGAATCCAATGAATTTCTTCATTTTGTACAAATAAAACTTTTCTGTACAAACCCAAATGATCTTTACCTTCACCGGTGAAAATAACATTGGTATCAACATCAGTATCAATAACAAAAAGAGGTTCAATAGTACCTCCTACTGCAAGTCCTTTTCGCTGACCTTTAGTAAAGTAATGAGCTCCCTGGTGCTCGCCAACAATTTTACCGTCATCAATAGAGTACACATATTTTTTTGAGAAGAAATCCAATTTTTCATTTTTATCAGAAAAGGTTGGGATTTCTCTTTTGTAAATGGGTGAATTATTAGGGATTTGAACAATAACTCCTTCTTTTGGTTTTAACTTTTGTTGCAAAAACTCCGGTAATTTAACTTTTCCAATAAAACACAAGCCCTGTGAATCTTTTTTCTCTGCAGTAACCAAATCCAGTTTAGTAGCAATCTCACGGACTTCAGGTTTAGTTAATTCTCCGATTGGAAATAATGATTTCGCCAATTGCTCTTGCGATAATTGGCACAAAAAATAAGATTGATCTTTATTCTTATCTATCCCTGCTAATAAACTATAAATTATCTTTCCATCTTTATTCAATTCCGATTTACGGCAATAATGACCTGTTGCAACATAATCGGCTCCTAAATCCAATGCTATTTTCATGAAAGCATCAAATTTTATCTCACGGTTGCACAATACATCCGGGTTAGGCGTTCTTCCTAGTTCGTATTCACGGAACATATAATCAACAATTTTATCTTTGTACTGCTCACTTAAATCTACGACTTGAAAAGGGATTCCTAATTTCTCTGCAACAAGCATGGCATCATTGCTGTCTTCTAACCAAGGACATTCATTTGAAATTGTAACCGAGTCATCGTGCCAGTTTTTCATGAAAAGACCAATAACTTCATAGCCCTGCTCTATTAATAAATAAGCAGCAACACTAGAATCAACACCACCAGATAAACCTACGATTACTCGTTTCATTTTTTTGAAATTTGGATGCAAAGATAGTAAATCCTTCTCTTTAGGCAAGGTTGAAAGCTGAGTAAGTCCTTCCCTTTGGGAAGCCTGCCTTGTCGGCAGACAGGGATTTAGGATGGAATTTATTTAGACAAATCTATTGTTAAAACGAATTAATTGTTCTTTAAAGTAAAAGAATTCATGGCCAAGTCAATATTTATCGCTGACAATTTAATCTTTTTTTCTATCAGGTTTTAAGGCCGGTTGTTCTGTACTAAC
>VAPH01020583.1_pt1 | contig 15421 bp, 9 predicted proteins | sample 3393861 | NCBI WGS metagenome assembly VAPH01 (sample SAMN08290439, study PRJNA428436) | hydrothermal vent metagenome | isolation source: Deep-sea hydrothermal vent chimney | place: Atlantic Ocean: South-mid Altantic Ridge | reverse complement strand
GGTCTTTACAAGCAGTATGCCTGTAACTGACCCCGATGTATATGCCTATTACATAATCTTATACCAATTAACGCCTCGAATTCACGGATTCTACCCTTACTTAAATAGGGAGCTAAAAGAAAGTTCTAAGCAAAAAAGAACCCGCCCCTACACATTAGTGTAAGGGCGGGACGCCGACGTAGCTTATGCTACGCCGACGGTGGAGAGCCCTCCTAGCGCGAGGACTCGGTTGAAGACCACATACTCGCGGATGAACCACAACACGACCAGAACAAACATAATATACCTCCCAGAGTATATAATGTTTAGTGGGGTCTCAGCCGACAGTGTGTCTACCGCCAACCCCGAAAACTTGTAATAGATATATCTCTATTACATAATCTTATACCAAATTATGATAGACTTTCCCGACTGCGCTCCTTAAGGCGTAAGCGATACGGAGGGCTCTATGCCTGGTAGCCAAGAGTTCGATGAGTTTAAGGATAGTCCCTCAGCTGCAGAGAAAGCGGGAAAGAACCCAGAAGCTGATGAGGCTAAGAAGCCCGAAGAATATAAAGATACTGTGAGCTTATTGAAAGGAGTACACCGTATCTTGTCCACGCCGGAGGAGCGTAGGCGCCGCATACGCGCTCAGACGCTAGCGTCTCTTAAGGAGACTATCCCTGTCGAAGGGTCTACGTTCTCTCTCGAAGTAAAGGATATGGAGATCCTAGAAAAGGACTTCTCCATCAAAGAGCAGAAGGACGCTATCCTTAATCGTAAGTCTCTTAACGAAGCGGTGAAAGCGACTCTTATTATAAGGAATAATAAGACAGGTAAGGTTATAGACAAAGGGCGCCGCACGATAGCGCAGGTGCCTTGGATGACGCCGAGGCATACGTTCACCGTAGAAGGCAATGAGTATTCGGTCTCTAATCAACTGCGGATCAAACCGGGCGTCTACACACGTACGCGGAACAATGGGGACCTAGAAGCTAACTTCAATCTAGGAAGAGGGAAGAACTTTCGTATCTACATGGAACCCTCCACAGGTATCTTCTTCCTCCAATACGACTCAACCAAGATACCTCTCTACCCAATACTCCATGGCCTCGGTGCGCAGGATATGGAGATACGTGCTGCGTGGAATAAGGACCTCCTTGAGATTAACAAGAAGGCGGATAAGAACACATACGGAAATGTCCGTAAGCTATATAATAAGATGATCCATAAGGACAATCAGATTAAGGACGCTACTCTCCTTGAGATGTTTAGGGACATTGCTGCTGCATACCAGAATACTGTACTACATAAGAAAGTGACGCAAGTGACGCTAGGGCAGTCGTTTGATAAGGTGAGCCAAGAGGCTATGCTAGCAGCTAGCCGAAAGATCCTCAGAGTGTTTAATAAGAAAGAGCCCGAAGATGATAGAGACTCTCTCGAATTTAAGACTATGCACACTGTAGATACTTTCTTTAAAGAGAGGATACAGAAGAATGCGGGTAGAGCGTTCCGAACTAGAGTTAAGTTCAAACTAAACGGTACTAGCAACCCCACTCTAAAATCGATAGTCCCTCCGTCGCCTTTTAGTAGGCCGCTAAAGACACTAATCACCACTAGCTCTCTATCTAATAATCCTGCACAGATTAACCCAATAGAGATTCTAGACTCCTCAGCTAAAGTGACGTCTCTTGGTGAAGGAGGGATCTCGTCTCTAAGATCTGTGCCAGACTCAGCGAGAGACCAGCACGGAACTCACCTCGGTATAATCGACCCTGTGAGAACTCCCGAGTCGGGGGGCGTAGGCGTTGACCTTCGCGCTACATCGTATAGTGCTGTAGACGAGAAGGGGGATATGTTCTCTCTGCTCAAGAATCTTAAGACGAAGAAACTTGAGTACGTCAATGTTATGGACTCAACGCGGAAGAACATCGCCTTCCCCACTACAGACCTAACGAAGAGTATGATACCCGTTCTATCAGGTAATGTGCTACGTGATGTCCCCCGGAGTCAGGTGGACTATATCGTTCCTAACACCGCAGCGATGTACTCCCCGTCAACTAACATCGTCCCAGGGATAAATGGGATGCAGGGTAACCGCGCTATCATGGGGTCTAAGCAAGTGACGCAAGCGCTTCCGTTGGCTAATAGAGAAGTCCCATGGGTACAAGTAGAAGCGGACAAGAAGAGTGGTGCGTCAATGGAAGATGTCTTCGGGACGATGCATCTCCCTAAGTCCCCTGTGGCCGGCGTTGTGGCTCGTGTGGATTCAGCGAATGATCTAATACATGTCAAAGAGAATAAGACTGGTAAGATATTCAAGGTCCCCTACGCCACTAATTTTCCCATGGCGTCTAAGACACGTCTTAACCATGACGTTAGCGTTAAGGTCGGGGATAAAGTAGGCAAAGGTAAGCTACTTGCGAACTCCAACTTTACGAAGAATGGGCGGTACGCGGGGGGCACTAACCTCAAAGTCGCTTACATGGCCTGGAAAGGTTTCAACTCTAATGACGCTCTCATCATATCTGAGGGAGCCGCTAAGAATAAACTATCCAGCGAACACATGTACAGGCAGTCGCTCACCATTACGAAGAACGTAGAGGCGGGTGTGGCGAAGCACCGTACCTACTACGGTATGAAATACACCGCAGCCGAATACGACAGACTCAACGCAGACGGATCCCCGAAGAGAGGAGCTAAGATACAGCCCGGAGAAATACTAATAGCTGCGGTAAAGAAGGCTACCAAGTCTACTGAGGATGAGATCCTAGGTCGTCTTAACAAAGGTCTTGTGCGACCCTACAGGGACGCAGCAGTAATATGGGAGCACGCGCACGAGGGCGTTGTCAAAGACGTCACTGTTACCCCTAGTGCCATTAACGTAACTGTGTTCACTCTAGAGCCTATGGGCGTCGGTGATAAACTAGCAGGGCGCCACGGGAATAAGGGAGTCGTGTCCCTCATAATCCCTGATAATGAAATGCCTCAAGGGGAAGATGGAACACCTCTCGATCTCCTGCTTACTAGCGCGGGTGTGGTGTCCCGTATTAATCCCTCTCAAATCATAGAGACAGCGCTAGGGAAAGTAGCTGTGAAAACGGGGAAAGTTATACAGCTGCCCCACTATGACACGGAGAACCGGGTTAAATTTGCTAAAGCTCTACTAAAGAAGCACGGCATCAAGGATAAAGAGACTGTCACCGATCCTGTTACGGGGCGGAAGATCCCTAATATAATGGTAGGGAATCAGTACATGCTCAAGCTCTTCAAGAGTACAGAGACTAACTATTCAGCCAGAGGGATCGGAGGTACTGACGTTAACAACCAGCCTACGAGAGGCGGAGACACAGGCGCAAAAGCTTACGGAGCGATGGACTACCTCGCTCTCGTAGCTCATGACGCTCGCGCAGTACTCCGGGAAGGGGCTACGGTTAAGTCTGACAAGAATGAAGACTACTGGCGCCGCGTACAGCTAGGTCTGCCTGCGGGGCCTCTTAAGACTTCACACGCATTTAATAAGTATACCGCCATGTTGAAAGGTGGAGGGATTAACGTTGTAAAGACAGCGGATCAATTCCGCGTACTCCCGATGACCGATAGGGACGTAGACAAGTTGGCGAGCGCTGAAGTTCGGAATGCGGGGATACTAAAGGTTAAGTCGAACAAATCGTCTGGGTCAAAATATGAACCGGAAACAGGTGGGTTATTCGACTTTGGTATCACAGGCGGCCCATCAGGAACGAAGTGGTCTAAGATCAAACTAGTAGAGCCGATCGTGAACCCTGTATTCGTAAAACCTGCGCGGGAACTATTGGGTATGTCCGGCGTTGACTTCGCCAAGTACCAGTTTGAACAAGGCGGCGCCGCGGTAAAGAAGAGACTCAATAATCTCGACCTAGGCAAACTAGAGAGGTCTCTTAAATCTAATATAAAAACTAAGATTGATATCAATACACCGTCGTCTATGACGCAGGTCGACGGTTGGGCGAGGCAACTTAAGTACGTAGGCGCTCTGAAGCAGCAGAAGATGAAACCGGGGGACGCGTACGTGATATCTAAGGTGCCGGTTGTCCCACCGATAATGCGATCCGTAGTCACAACAGACAGCGGGACCGCGCTAATCTCAGACCCCAACTATCTCTACAAGGATCTCATTCTAGTCAACCAGGCAATTAAGAATACCCCTAAAGAGTTGCTCGACATAGAAGACCCTGCGACTAGGCGTAAGCAATTGTTTGAAGCGGTGGGTGCTGTGTACGGCGCTAATGACCCTATCAACGCTAAGACGCAGAGCCGCGGTGTCAAAGGGTTTATGACACAAATAGTCGGAGAGACGAGTCCTAAGTACGGATTCTTCCATGAAAAGCTTATTAAAAAGAGACAACAGTTATCCGGCCGTGGTACTATTGCCCCTGACCCCTCACTGGCACTAGACCAGATAGGCGTCCCTGAAGATATGCTTTGGACGATGTATCAGCCGTTCACCACACGGCGTCTCGTACAGAGAGGAAATTCACCTGCTAGAGCAGTAAAGATGGTGGAGGACAGAACACCTGCGGCGCGAGTTGAACTCAACGCTGAGATTAAAACGAGGCCTGTCATAGTTAACCGTGCTCCGACATTACATAGGTTTGGCCTTGTCGGAGCTTATGCAGTACCTGTACCTGGTAAGACTATCCGTCTCAATCCATTTGCGGAGATAGGGCTCAACGCTGACTACGATGGGGACGCGGTACAGATTCACACGCCGGCTACGGCGCCCGCAGTAGAAGAGGTTAAACGTATGACATTGTCTAACCTAATATTCTCTGATGGGTCTAAGGATAGCCTACTCATCCGGCCCCAACATGAAGCCATCTTTGGTGCGTTTACAGGTACCACGCCAAAGGGTCCCTCGAAGGTATTTAAGAGCCTGCGGGATGTGAAGGCCGCGTATAATCGAGGGGAGATTAAAATGTCCACGCCTATCAAAATAGGCCGCTGACGAGGACGCGTAGTGAATAATGCGTATACAGTGTACGTAGACGCTCTAGCGGGCATACCGCATAAAGTGGCTAACGTAGTTTCTGAGTTAGAGAGTAGTATGCTAGAGAAGGGGTCTATCCGGTCTAAGGGGCAGCAAGCTACCCGCCGGAAGAGGCCCCGAGGCTCCGATCCTGTTGACTGGTCTAGACCCTATAGTATTGATACTACTAACGTAGGGTCAGGCGGCTTCGGCGGAGAGGGAGCGAAGGTCGCGGGGCTCGCAGGTATCGCGGTTAAAGGACTCGCGAGAGGCGCAGGCGCGGTTGGGCGTCTCGGAGCTAAGGCGCTAGGGAAAGTGTCCCTCAAAGGAGGAAAGAAGCTCCTTACTCGTGGGTCAGTCGCGCTAACCGCGGTTGCTCTCCCTGTAGGAATCGCAGGGGACGCGGCTACCCTACGCTCGGGGCGCAAAGGGCTAAAGTCCTACTAGGAGACGGATGTCTAATAATAGCTATAAGATACCTAGCTACGGTATGCTCCTTATGAACGAACAGATTCCACAGGGGATCCCTAAGTTCAATAAGCCAATAACTAAGAAGGACCTGCAGGCAAAGCTTAGCATCATAGGTAAGAAACATCCTAGTGACTACGGGAGAATCGTACAAGCAGTTAAACGCATAGGCGATGCTGCTGCAACCTACGAAGGTATCTCTGTTGGACTAGATGATATAGAGCCCGACTACGCTAGGCGGGATCCCATAATCCGTAATGCATTTAAGAAGCTTAAGAAGCTCTCTACAACAAAAAATTCTGACATAAAGATGCGCCAAGATATAATCATCGACGCACAAGATGCGCTCTTGGATACGGTTAACTACCATAAATCAGATATGGCGATGATGGCGCGCAGTGGGGGACGTGGATCCATATCGCAGCTAGCGAAGACGGTGGCGTCGCCCGGTGCTGTCACTGGTGCTGACGGATCTGTAGTCCCCTGGCTTATCGGTAGGTCTTACGCTGAGGGTCTTAGGCCTGAAGAAGTCTGGGCGGCTAACGGGGAAGCGCGTAAAGCTGCTATACAAACAAAACAGTCTGTTGCGGACCCCGGCGCATTCGCTAAGATAATGGTCGCTAATATGTCCGCGCAAGTCGTGGCCAAAGACGACTGCCGAACACTCAATGGCGTTGAGTCCTCCACCAACGACCCTTCCACTGTAGACAGACTCTTAGCTAAAGATGTTCCCGTCGCAGGCTTACGGAGAAACGAAGTCATTACGCCTTCAGATCTCAGTCTCCTTAAGAAGAAGAGGGTGGAGGAGATCGTTGTACGTAGCGTTCTAACATGTGAGTTGCCCGAGGGCATCTGCCAGAAGTGTTATGGGTACGACGAGAAGGGGCAGTTCCCTAAAATAGGAACGAACATGGGAGTGCGGAGTGCACAAGCGCTAAGTGAGCCTCTAACCCAGTTCGCTCTCAACGCAAAACATGGTGTCCGAACAGCGTCTCGTGCAGATAATAAGCTTAAGGGTCTCAAGGGCATACAAGCGTTCCTAGAGTTCCCTAAATCCTTCACGCAGAAAGCTTTAGTCGCTCCTAACAACGGGACTATACAGTCAGTTAACAGAGCTCCCCAGGGCGGATACAATATCGAGTTTTCTCCTAAAGCTATGGATGGGGGGAAACCAGGAGGGCGGAGAGATAAGGCGAGTACACTGTATGTGGCGCCAGGTCTGGACCCTCGTGTTAAAAGCGGCCAGAGTGTTTACGCGGGCGATATACTCACTTCCGGGGTACCTCTCCCTAATGATGTAGTGCCGTACAAAGGCTTAGGCGCGGGGCGCGTACATATCGCTGCAGGAATACAGGACATATATAAGAACTCCGGGAGAGTCCTAGACAAACGACACGCTGAACTACTAGCAAAGTCCCAGCTGAACTACGTCCGCATTACAGAGGATCCTTACGGGCCCAATACACCGGGAGACATAGTCCCCTACGGTCCGTTGCATAAAGAGTTCACTAACCCAGAACGGGTAGAGAAGATGGCACTATCAGGAAAGTTAACGGGGCGCATCCTAGGGCAGAGTGTCCGTGAGTTTAACGCGGGGACACAGCTAACGCGTCCTATAATTGACAGTCTACAGACGCGCGGTATAAAAGACGTGAGTATGTATAACGGCCGTCTGAAAGTTACGCCTATTATAAAATCGCTGACGAGGAGTCCGCTCCTTAGCCCTAACTGGCTCGCTAAACAACAGCATCGTTATCTTAGAAAAAGCCTAACGGAGTCTGCCGCAGTAGGCGCCACAGACACTATCCATGGTCTCGAACCCGCTCCGGCTTATATATTCGGCGCGGAGTTTGGCCAGGGCGCGGGGGGTAAGTACTAATGGCTGGCAAGTCAAAGGTGGTAGGTGCCGTAGGGGACGCGCTATCAGGCGCGCCAAAAGCGCTAAAGAGGCTTTTCTTCGGAGGAGGGGAGGAGGCGGTCAGAGCGGCTAATAAAGCTAAAGACGGCGTACCCTATAATAAGCTCACTAACTCATGGGGAGCTATCGACGATGACCTGTGGGACGCGCGTAGACTACAGGGGGACCTTAAGTCCATAGGATTCAAAGTAGATCCAAAGAGCTTAGGTATTAGTGCCGATGGGACGGATATAGACCTAAAGAGAATTGAGGCACTACTGGGGAGCGACGCCCTCAAAGGGATGGGCCTCTTCTCACGGGGAGAGGGCTCTATAGAAAAAGGGATAAAACAGTTTTCAAATATAGGCTTAGACCTTTCCCCCGAACAGTATGTTAAATTACGAGGGAGGCGTAAAGGTCTCTACGGTGTAGGCCGCTCCGTTAAAGACTTCGTCATAGGCCAGTCGCCTTTTGCTGTAACAAAGGAGCGGTTTCTACAAGGGGGGATCTTTGGCAAAGGGGGCTTGGCGACAGGGGACGTAACCCTTGGGAAGGGTGTAAGGAGGAACTACGATTTAGCTAAGGAAGAATTCAAAAATAAAGAATATGGAAGCGCAGCTCTGCGTATGGGCTCGGGCGTAGCGCTTCCTGTCGCAGCACAGGGCCTAAACGCAGGATTTACCTACGGGTTACCTGCGGCGGCTGTCTACGATGCTGTCACTGATAGCGATCCTAACCTCACTACCGGGAACCGCGTGCGTAGATTAGGCGCGTCTCTTACGTCCTCCGTAGGCTCTGTCGCGTTGGCACCACTCGGCCTCGCGCAACTACCCGCTTTGGAATACATGGATAAAGGGATAAACGCTGCGTGGGGATACAAACCGGGGAGTCCGGGACGGGGCGTGGCAAATAGAGTCGGCGGCGCTAATAGTAAGCAAACCGGAGTAGTGAGAAGCGCGGTGACCACAGCAAAAAGTCTACGGCCTACGGGGGGTGGGCGCCTCGGGCTGCGTCCTAAAGGGCTCCCTATGGGCTCCTCGATAAACGCGAGCCTTAATCGCTCGTAGTCCACCAAGATAATAATAGCCCTATAAGGCTCCGTACTATAGAGTATCTTGTGTGCGTGATCCATCGGCACCTAAAACTAGACCAGAGAGGCAAGAACTAATGTCCTACCCAAATTCTATCCCAGCTCCTAATCGTATGGTCGCCCGCGCGATCGCAGAGAACCTTCAACGACGAGGTATCACTAAAATCGCTAGCGTGCAGAATCTGCGTGATGCGGCCGACTACGCAGCTGCAACAGTGAAGTTTGCGAGTCCCGTCAATCAAATAGATGGGGTCTACCGACACTCTCGACCACACCCGAAAGTGATTGAGAAGATTGCGGAGTGCCTTATCACGATCGACAGGGCCCTTGAGGGACAAGAACACGGGCGGAAGATTGCGGGCGTAGGACCCGCTATCTTCGGGGATAGGGTAGACTTTCTCCTCGGGGATATCCTTGGGCCCATCAAGATGGCGATGGAGGGAGGCCTCACAGGTAACGCTGTCGTAGACGGCGATCCCCAGCAGAACAACACCATGGCTAATTCCCAAAGTGTTGAAGCTCTGATGGAACTTGCGCGTAAGCCTGAAGGATACGCCAGCGTAGGCCCTGGAGGCGCTGTTAAGAGTCTCCCACAAGAAGCCCGCACTGGCGTAGAATTTAGGCACCCGCTCGTCCCTGTGGGGGTAGGGGGTGCCGTCACCAACGAGGTGGAGGCTGTAGCTCTCGCGCCCGCACCTATGTCAGCCGCGCCCCTCAACAACGAAGTCACCACGGCGCTGGCTAAGATGGCTATGGGATCCGCTACCGGTGCTAACATTGTAAGCGGTGATCCTTCACAGAATAACACTCTTGCGAATTCGCAGAGTGTGGAAGCGAAACAGGAACTCAAAGTGAAGCCCCTGGGATACGCGAACGTCGTAGCAGGAGGCGCTGTGCATAAGAGTGTACCCGCTGGTGCTGTCGTAGGTGCCGACTACGCACATCCACTCCGCGAATCAGGAGTTGGGGGCGTTAGCGCAAACGAAGTGTCTGTGCAGAAACAGGCGTACTACAACAACGTATGGAATCAGCTGCCCCTCTCTATGTCCCCTGAGATGAAACTCGCAGCGGTGGAGAACTTTAGGAACTCTAACGTATCTGACCACGCGCGATACATGCACGATCTCCACACCCGACAACACTAGACGGCTGTTTATGCCTATGAGTCTCTGCCCCCATAATTACTGAGGACTGAAATGGAATCGCCTAAGACACAAATGTACGCAGAAGGGCAGAGTCCTACGGATGCAGAAGATGCGTTCAAACAACAGTTCGCATCTATGGCCTACGAGAACTTCTCGCAAAAGCACCCTGACCTCGTAGATAGTATTACGGGGTTTCGGGTAGAGAAGGTGGACCTCTACGATGACCTAGGCGTCGGTGTAATCCAACTAGTGTATATGGGGACAGAGGTGCAAGTCCCCATGATCGTTTCAGGGGGGCGCCTGTTCCCCTCGAACATTATGTACCTTGTCGATAAGAAGAGATTTGTCCCGTTCGATAAGACATGGATTAATATCGCGCAATCTAATACGCCTATCACAGTAGGCACCCCTACTGAGATGCCCGATAGCGTTGCGACGGACCGAGACCTTCGACACATAATGCAGCCCCCGCAGACAGGGCGTTACTCTTTTGCTCACTACGTTTCCCCAGTGCAAAAGTCTCTTCTCACATTCTTGTTAGATGCGCCTAATAACGTTAAGGTAGCGTTCATTAACTACATGCGCTCCTCGGATAAGATAGCTACTTACGTAGTTAGGCGCTATGGATCCGATAAACTAGGACAAGTGCTGGCCGCTAATCCTAACGGAGGCATGAACAAACTCGCGGCTGATACAGTGTATGAAGACGTCGGGGTGTACGACCTCGATACACCACACGCTACGATTAGAAGTGTCTTCAAGACTGCAGCGCCTCGGGCACTCGCTACGATATACGCGAGGGGCTATGTGATCGCTGATGAGCGGGATCAGCGCAGAACTAAAGTAGCTGTATTCCAAGAGAACTTGATGCGGCTAACGTCCGTAGGCCCCACCGGTATCTATACTGTCTTTAAAAAGAATGGAGATGCAGAGAAAGCATTCATCACAGATAAGTGCGTCAGTCTAGGACAGCCGGGGGTTAATATGCGTAAAGCGCTACCCGGGTATTCAAGCGATGCTGATGTGTATTCTGTGTACTCGCATACAGATAGCCGAAACCCACGAGCCGAATACCGACAAGGGCATCTACTCATCTATACAGAGTCGGGCGACTACTATACTTCTTCTGAGGGCGTCCCTAGGCGCTTTGCGGTAGGAGTTGTAGACGATGAGCGCCCAGTCCTAGATAGACTCTTCCCTCACGATAATACCTCTAGTAGTATTACTATGGGAAAAGGATTTTTTATCCTAGTCAACGGGGGTCGTATCTCCTCAACGACGCCTATTGATATCAAGCGCGTAATGAATTCAGAGGGAGTGGAGTACGCGTCCGGTGTATGTCTAGACACAGGTAAAGACGTAACCATTAGACGGGACGACGTCTACCCTGCCCACGACATTGAGATCTTTAGTTCGACTAATCAGGTGTCCGACGTCTACATCCCTAAAGCATTCCTCTTCGTTAAGATAAGGGAGTCTCTTCCCCTTACGGATCTCGAAGGGCGTACGATGTCGATCATTCGTATGGCTAAGAATAAAGCTATTAACGCGGGTATGGTCTCTCTCCATATTGGTAAAGACGACATGGGCGAGATGCACCTCGACGGGTGCCCCATGAAGATAGCTGATGCTGTTAAATCGTTGCTGACTACTTACGACATGAGCTACGCGTCTGCGTCTAATGTGATGCGTCGGTTCGACAAGATGCACAAGCGCGCTCATCTAGACCTACTGGTGTCAAATAATCTTACCTTGCATAAAGTAGCACAGGAAGATGTCCCACTTGACGGGGCCACACCTAACCCGGAAGATATCCAGGAAGCCGGACAAGACCCCGAAGCTGTCCAAGAACAAGCGCAAGATCCTGAACTCCTCCAGCAACAGATGCAAGAACAGGCAATGCAGGAGCAGGGGTTACAAGAACAAGCCGCACAAGAACAACAACAGCAGCCCGGCCCTCTTGACATGGCTCTCCAGGATATCATGACCATTGTGCAAGCACAGAGGGATGAGATCCAACAGAAGTTTGAGAATGAGCTAGCTATCCTCAGTGCCCGAGAAGAAGCTATGCAACTTCTCCAAGGGCGCGCTATGTCTATAGCGCAAGGGGCCCCCCCTCTCGACTACAACGCCACGAGAGAATTCGCTAGAGATCCTAGCATATGGTCTCCCGCGGCACCTGAAGTTCCTACGCTGCCCCCTGACGCTATGGAAGGCGCTATCGACTCAGAGGAACAGATGGGAGTAGAGGGAGATCCTGCACAGCAGCAAGAGGGGGAGATTCCTGTAGACGAACAGGGGCAACCGTTGCAGCAAGATCCGCAACAAGACCCACAGCAAGTAGCACAAGGGCAGGAGCAGCCAGGACAGATGCCTGAAGGTAATTTCGAGGCCACGGCTATTGCGAGCCTGATGAATGATGCGAACGTCGACAACTTCGGCGCAGAGTATCTCCCCCAGATCCAAGAGACGATAGATAAGCTGGCCCGTACGCTGCTAGAACTCTACATGAAGGCGCCCTATTTCCGTAAGCAAATGGGCGAGGTAGAATTCGACGCTCAAGTTAACCGGCTTAATAAACAGATTAAGGATTTGGGCGATGTGACTGCAGCAATGTACCAGCAGAGTCTTGTACTCCCCGACGAGACAGCTTAGACTAGTAGGAAGAGAGGCTATATCTAGTCTATACAGTGTAGAACAGGTGGATCGATGAAGGTTAACATAAATATAGATTTAGACCTACATGATCCTGAATACCGAATAAAATCGCTAATCTCACGTATCGAGATAACAAGCTCCCTCTGTAAAGATCTCCCACTCCGAGACGATAACCCCTACCTAGACGCCGCACTACAAGTCCTCCAGGGGGAGGAGGCCTCTAGTATCTCCACGAACATTAAAAATATGTTCAGGATCTGGACGCACAGTCAGCAGCGATTGAGGATGCACGTGCTCCTATTCGGGGGGTGTACTCCCTCTGAAATTGCTAAGGCGCTAGGGATCAATACGTCGAAATTCGTGGAGAACTATAGCTACATCTTCTTCGACCCTAATGTATTCACGCACCATCTTGAGAGGGAAGCCTACGCGGATAATTGTAGGAGTCACTACCTTAAGGGGAAGAGTGCAATCAAACGATGCCATAAGGAAAAGAGGGATCTACTCCTGTTCAACAAGAGTATGTACGAAGCGTACCAAATGAAGCAAGACGCGCTGCTTGCTAAGTACACCTACGAAATTAATTTCCCTAGAGCGTCAGCCCGTATAGCAACCGACCAATACATTGCTTACGCGTCACATCCTGATAGTACTATAGACGAAGTGAAGATGAAGAAGGTCGCTGCGTCTGAGTTCTTGAAGACTGCACGTCTCCTCCCCGAGCTAAAAGAAGCGTATGGCGAGAGGAATCACGACTTCAGTCTTATCCTTGAAGCGCGTATCCTAGACAGGCGCACACAGCGAGAGAAACAAAATAACAACACAGGGCTGGATAGAGACCTAGACCCCAGTGACTTAGCTTAGAATATATGTGGAGACTATAATGCCCGCACCCCGCAAAAATAAGATACGAGAGTCGCTGTACGTTAAGATAGCGAAGAAGGCTATCGCGAACTTCCACGAGGGATCTGTGCCGCTCAGTAGTACAACCGTAAAGGAAGCGCTAGCGCAGGGAATGAATGAGAAGCAGTCTAGACGTTTGGTAGAGCGCGTCAATACGATGGCGCACCAAGCGGCGCGCGTGAAGATGTCTAAGGCGGGGGAATGTGACAGGTTCGTAGACTTTGATATTGTTGACCCTAACAAAGTTCTAGACAAGCTAGGCAACGCAGAGAAGACAGCGAAGACTGCGTACACGTATGAGACGCCTAGTGCCCCTAGTGACGAAGGGTACCCTGTCTACGAAAAGTATGCTAGTGCGCGTAGTGCTGCTGAGGGCACTTACTCTTATAGTGCGACTCTCGGGGAGAATGCGATGCCTCTCCCAGATGAGAGACGCGCTTTGCGAGAGAGCCTCTCAGAGAGGAGTAGGCCGAAGACTGCATCTGCTATATCAATGGAGTCTGTCTCTGTTCAGGAGGCTCGGTATATATCAGATACTTTGACAAAAGAAGCGGCTATAAAACTGAAGCATAACCTAACGTCTATCCATGACGAGATGTCCACAAGAGCTGCTATTGATAACGCTAGGTACGAAGAGCGCGTTATTTCTATGGGACGAGACCTTGAGAAATATAGTCAAGTGGAAGTTAATAGCCTATTCCGCGACTATCATTCAAACGACTCTGAAGAAGCTGCTATACTAGAGACGTCACTAGCTCGGAACTACAAGCCCTTCAACTATAGAATCCCAGAAGTTACGGAGACGGAGAAGAGAGGGCACGTGACTCTCCGGTGGGATAGTCGCCCTCACAGAGAATTCGACCGTATTAAAGAAGCGCGGGCGAAAGCTCTAGACTCCCTCAGAGGTCTCAGCCGTCTTAATACTTTCCTCTCCAGTGTAAAGGAGTAACCAATAATGAGTATCAGGGATAGTATTAGAAGAGCCGTACACTGTACTACGCGCACTAAGACGTCTGCTAACTTCGGGCCTACCATAGCGAAGGTCCTCGGCATGGGCGCGGATCTAGGGAGAGACGTAGTTAAGGTAACCGGAAAAACTACAGATACGATTAAGGGCCTTAGCGGCGCTACACTAGGGATAGGCGCACTCGGCGTACTAGGCGGCACACTCCTAGACTCAGGCCTAGAGATCGGTAGGGACGCTACTAGTCCTTACATGGGTACCCGTGGTTACTTGGCTGACAAGAAGAGAAATGACCTATTTGATAGAGCGCGGATGGACGAAGAAGCAGCGTCCTCTTTTGCTAAGACAATAGGATCGGAGGCGGCGACAGGCGTGTCTTCCGCGCTGGCAAGTATGTTTAGCACAGGAGTCGGGGGCGTAGAGAATCTCTTTAATCAAACGTCCCTAGACCGGCTCGTTAAAGGGGACCCTATCCTCTCTGCAGCTACCAAGGCCGAGTCCGCGATGATGCGTAGCGCGTACGAAGGTGCGTCAAAGATAGGCCCACGTGTTATGTCGGACCCGTACGTCGCTAGAAACTTTCTCCGCGAAACGCTGGTCACAGGCAACGGACCTGACTACGCCACTATGCAAGGGATCGCTGACGCGGAAAGATCTATCAATAATACTAATACGTAGGAATAGTATGAGCCACCTCTCCGATGAAGAAGTACACAATCTAATGTGGCGGTCTCTCACTGCTACTCTCGGGGGGAGAAAGGTCGCTGCGCTACGCGGTACGCCCCTTCCTGCTATCGTCGCTGTTAAAGAAGCAGCGTGTAATAATACCCCTATAGTAGCCCCCTCTCCCCAAACAGCGGTAGATAAAATGACTAATGATACATATGAAACTCGTCAGAAGTGGGCGCATATTAATGCGGGTATCGACTCTATTGAAATCCTAGAGGCTATGGGCGTCCAGGTATTTGAGAAAGGCGCCGGAGTCGCGAAGACCGTAGCGAAAGGCGTGGGGAAAATTATAGATGTAGGGCCGACAAGGGCACTCGTTGCAACAGCCAAGAAAACGGTAAAGGCAAAACCAGCTAAGAAGATCGTAGGACTTAGTAACTTATCGAAGGGGCTCATCGGGGCTACCGGAGTCGCAGGGACAGGTGGTGCCGGTTACCTCGGATACAACGCTCTTACTAAAGAGTCCGGGATGTTGGATACACTTGGTGATGCCTGGAACACCGCCGTACATTCTGGTGGAGATAATATTACTAAGAGAGTAATGAACAGGGCAGGGGCGCAACCGCTCACAGAGGCGGCG
>VAPH01077413.1_pt1 | contig 15433 bp, 14 predicted proteins | sample 3393861 | NCBI WGS metagenome assembly VAPH01 (sample SAMN08290439, study PRJNA428436) | hydrothermal vent metagenome | isolation source: Deep-sea hydrothermal vent chimney | place: Atlantic Ocean: South-mid Altantic Ridge | reverse complement strand
GAAGCGATCCGCCGGCTCAGTCCAGTTGCGGGATGATCAGGTTGTTGATGAGGTCTAGCTGGCTCGGGTCATCGTGTGTCGGACCGAGGACGACATACTCGCACCCGGCCGAACCGAGGTCGTTGAGCCGGGCCACAATTTCGTCAACAGAGCCGAATAGGTAACACTTCTCCAGATGTTCTGGTGAGCGGTGCGTGCCCATCACGTCCCGGAAATGCTTGTGCTGGATCTCGCGGGCCTTTTCGCCGTCGGAAGTATCGACGATGTACGTGAAGTTTGTATGTGAGAACCGTGGTGTTGGAGTGCCAAGCTCGGCTGCCCTGTCCTGGATGATCTTCCAATCCCGCTTGACCCATTCTTGCGAACCCGAGCATCGCGAGATCCACCACTGAGCCCGCATGATCCGGTCGAGCACGGTTTTCGCCATTCTGGGCACGTCGTTGAATTCGTCGTCAGGCACCCGGGCACCACCCGCAACCCACAGGTCTGGCATCTTCTCCGGACGTGGCTCAATGGTGATGTTTTCGAACTGATAGAACTGCCCCGAGTAGCTCGCGACTTCATTGGTGAGGAGCACTTCGATAGCGTCCAGAATTTCGTCGGTGCGCCTTCCGCGTTCGCTGACGTCGGTGCCGGTCACCGTGAACTCCGGTGGATACCATCCAGGGCCGACACCGAACTGGTAGCGGCCACCAGTGAGGAAATCGATCGTAGCAATCTCTTTAGCGAGAACGACAGGGTTACGAAGTGGCAGTACCAGGATGCCGGTTCCGACCCACACATCGGGTGCGACCGCAGCAGCCCAGGTGGTCACGGTGAGGGGCTCAAGCCAGGACATACCGTACAGTCCACCTGCATCCAGCAGGTGGTCGATCGTCCACAGATCGATCCCATATTCGTTGGCCTTACGTGAGAATACGTCTACTCCCTCGTGGACCCGCTCGTATGTCAACCCTTTGTATGTGTAGGACGGTATCCAGGCCCCAACTCTCATCACAACTCCTTGATTTGATCGATCTGTGCTTCGGTGACTCGTTCGAGCATGTGTTTCATCGCGAAGTTGCGGTGGATGTCCATTACCCGGATGACCTCGTCAGGATCTCCGGTTTGGCAAGCCTCGATAACTGATTGGTGCTGGTGGAGCGCCTCGCGGGACCGATCAGGGTCTTTGAACATGTAAAGGACGCGATGATGATCGATGTGGTCCCAATAGCGAGCGAGTTCGGCCTCGAGAATCTGTAGGCCGGCTGTACGGAATGGGACGAAGTGCAGATCTCGGTGGACCCGTGCTTTTCTCACCATGTCGTTTGACTCTTCAAGGGATACCAGCTCGGCGTAGAGATCTTGCATCAGGGCGACCTCGTCATCGGTGATGAGCGGTATCCCTCGTAGCAGAGCCTCGCGTTCGAGCAGTCTTGCAAGAAGATCAATCTCAGCGACGTCGTGGCTGTTCGGCTCGGCGACCCAGAACCCTCGCCCGGGATCGGCTTTCAGCAGGCCGGTGCTACTCAACACCTGGAGAGCTTCGCGAACCGGGACGGGACTAACACCTAGTCGAGTGGCCAGGTCCCCCTGGTTGACACGCTGTCCGGGCTTGAGTTCTCCGCGCAAGAGGAGTTGTCGAACGCTCGTCAGCACCCATTCCTGCATGCTGGGCGGACGACCTGTCTCGCTTTCAGTCTGTGATCGCGCGGTAGTCCGGTTCAGTTGTGTCATCGTTTCGTCCCGATAGTTGGCTGGTTTGTTTGACATTGAAGAATAATAAATATTATATTCGTTTCGATCATCAAAGACAAGTGAGGCGGACTTTATGCCCGTAGGAAGGTTCCGGTCGGCGGTTGGGCGATCCCGGACTACTGCAGAGGACGAACTATGAAGCCTGCCGCGTTCGCCTATCACACCCCGTCGACCATCGAGCAGGCAACAGCTTTGCTCGCTGACCTTCAAGATGACGCCACGGTGCTGGCGGGTGGCCAGAGCCTGATCCCGCTGATGAATCTCGGCCTGGCGCGGCCGAACAACGTCGTCGATCTCGGTGGTGTCACTCAACTACGCGGCATTCGCTCCACCGATGACAGCGTTCTGATTGGTGCAATGACTACCCAACGCGAGGCGGAAATCTCCGAAACGGTGAAGGCGGGGGCACCGATGGTGGCCGATGCGCTCAGGATGGTCGGATTTCGTCCCACGCGGACTCGCGGAACCGTGGTTGGCAGTCTGACCCACGCCGACCCCGCGGCGGAGTTACCGATGGTGGCTCTGGCGCTCGATGCAACGTTGCGCTTGGTGTCCTCCGATAGTGAGCGAACAGTCTCTGCCGAAGACTTCTTCGTCTCTTATTTCACGACGCAACGCGAACCGACCGAACTCGTTGTGGACGTTCGGTTTCCTACCCGGTTCACGGGCTGGGGTTTTGCCGAGTTTCGACGTCGCACCGGCGACTATGCGGTCGTTGCCGCTGCCGTGGCGATAGAACCGGGAGGCGAGTTCCGTATCGTGCTCGGCGGTGTTGCGGACCGACCGGTCCGGGTACCTCAGGCTGAGGCCGTTCTTGTCGGGGAGAATGTCGACGTCACAACCGCCGCTCGCGCCGCTCGCGTCGCGGCCGGGGCGGTAAACCCACCAGGGGATATACACGGTTCGTCCGACTTCAAGCGGCGACTCATCGTGCCGACTCTTCGCTCGGCCATCCTCGATGCAGTCGACCGGGGGAGGACCAGTGGTTGAAGTGGTTCTGGAACTCAATGGGGAATCCTTCACGAGATCGACGTCGCCTCGACGCCTCCTGTCCGACTTTATACGCGAGGACCTTGGCCACACCGGGACACACATTGGCTGCGAGCAGGGCTACTGCGGTGCGTGCACCGTTCTCCTCGATGGAGAACCGGTTAGGTCATGTTTGATGTTCGCGGCACAGGCAAGCGGGCGGAAGGTCGAGACTGTGGAGTCGCTGGCGCCGTCGACGACCGAGCTACACCCGATCCAGGAGGCCTTTCGCGATCACCACGGATTGCAGTGCGGATTCTGTACCCCGGGCATGCTCATGACGGCCAAAGCCCTTCTCGCGACTAACCCGGATCCGACAGAGGACGAGGTTCGGCAAGAGATTGCCGGCAACCTGTGCCGTTGTACCGGTTATAGCCAAATCGTGGACGCTGTCCTTGCCGCCGGGTCAGTTCTAAGGGAGGCGCCGTGATGACACGTGAAGCGGGTCCCGGACACTTTGGCGCCCGTGTCAGCAGAGTCGAAGACCCTCGCTTTCTCACGGGTCAAGGTCGCTACGTCGCCGATCTGGCGAACGTTGACACGGTGTACGCGCGTTTCGTGCGGTCCCCATATGCGCATGCCAAAGTCATTTCTGTGGAGACGAGCGAGGCCCTTGCGACTCCGGGTGTCCTCGCTGTCTTCACGGGATCTCAATGGGCCGACATCGGTATCACGTGTGTGTCGTCCTATGAGGGTTTCCAAACATCGACGATGCCCATCCTCGCTTCGGACTTGGTGTGTTACAACGGTGAAGCCGTCGCGATGGTTCTCGCTGATGATGAGTATGTAGCGGAGGACGCCACCCATGCGGTGTTCGTCGACTACGAGCCGCTCGAACCCGTGGTCACCGTGGAGGACGCCCTCGGTGAAGAAGCGTCTCCGATCCACGAGGGTTGGGAAAACAACTATTTCGTCGAGCGTCACTTCGTCACAGACGGTTATCAGGAAGCACTTGCCAAAGCACCGCATACCGTGACACAACGGTGGGAAATGGCGCGTCATTCGGGAGTCCCGATGGAGTGCCGGGCAGTTGTGGCGAGTTACGATTCGGGCCGTGACTATCTCACGGTCTGGACGTCGACACAGATCCCACATCTGATCAAGACCGGGTTGGCCGCAGCTCTTGGCCGAAGCGAGGATGGGATCAGGGTGATAGCCCCGGATGTCGGTGGCGGGTTCGGCGTCAAAGCACAGCTCTATCCAGAGGAAGTGGCCTGTGCCCGCGCCGCAATCGAGACGAACAGGACCATTCGCTGGGTCGAGGATCGACGGGAGCACTTCCTCACTTCCCATCACTCTCGCGAGCACACCCATGAGGCGACGATGGCCTACGACGACGACGGTCGAATCGTCGCATACGGAGTTGAGCTTCGCGTCAACATGGGGCCGTACTCGGTGTTTCCGTGGACCGCAACAATGGATACCGGGATGGCGATGGGGATACTTCCCGGGCCGTATCGAATCCGGGAGTATTCGGCACTCGGGTATCCCGTAGCCACCAACAAGGCGCCGTTTGGAGCGTACCGCGGGGTCGCCCGTCCGGCAGCTTGTTTCACAACTGAGAGGATGCTCGACCAGGTAGCTCGAGAACGTGGGCTTGATCCTGTTGAAGTGCGTCGCCGCAACCTCCTCCAGGTTGAGGACTTCCCCTACCAATCCGTGAGTGGTCTCGTCTACGACTCCGGAACAGTGAGCGAGTGCCTGGACCTGCTTCTCGACTGGACGGACTATCCGAACCTTCGGTCTGAACAAACAAAGCGGCGCGCAAGCGGCCGTCTCGTAGGTATCGGTGTGGTTCCGTTTATCGAACAAACCGCCCACACCTCGAAAGAGTTCCTGCAACGAGGGGTGCCGATCGTCTTCGGGTACGAAACGACCAAACTTCGCCTAACCCCCGATGGCCGACTGGTGATCTCTTCATCTATCCATTCCCACGGGCAGGGGCTTGAAACCACCCTTGCGCAGATGGCGGCGGATGAACTGGGTCTCGACCTGTCGGATATCCGGGTGGAGTTCGGAGACACCGATCAGGTGCCGTACGGCTCTGGAACATTCGCCAGTCGATCGGCGGTTCTCGCCGGCGGAGCGGCGCGTATCGCGTCCACGACACTGCGAACCAAACTCGCTCGCATCGCTGCGCATCTCTTCGAGGCGGCGCCGGAAGACATCGTGTTTGTCAAAGGCAGCGTCTCGGTACGAGGCGCACCTACTACCACCGTTTCGCTCAGAGAGCTCTGTCGCATTGTGTATCAGCGACCCGAGCAGCTCCCCCCTGGCGAAGAGCCGACGCTGGAGGTGACTTCGACATACGACGCCCCTCCGGGTACCGGCACGTACACAAGCGCCGCGCATCTGGCGGTGGTCGAGGTCGACCCTGAGACCGGCACCGTGGATATCGAGGACTATGCCGTGGTCGAAGATTGCGGTCGGATGATCAATCCGATGATCGTTGAAGGGCAGATCACCGGTGGGGTGGCTCAGGGTATCGGGTCTGCATTGCTTGAGGAGTTCGTCTACGACGACCAGGGTCAGCTTCTCACGACGACCCTCATGGACTATTTGATCCCGACAGCGACCGATATTCCCCGCATACGGATTCGGCACATCGAGACTCCTTCCGAGACAGTTGCGGGAGTCAGAGGTATGGGTGAGGGAGGAGCGATCGCACCAGGTGCGGTCCTGGCGGCGGCGGTAGAGGATGCCTTGTCGCCGCTCGGTCCCGTTGTTGTTGATCGTTTGCCGCTGACTCCGGAACGGGTGCTCGGGTACGCGGATATCGCGAGAGGGAACCGGCTATGACGAGGGTTGCTCTTCTCCAGATGCAGGCCCAGGATGGCCGTAAGCTTGACCAGTCCATTGCCGAGGTCCGTCGGTCGATTGAAAACGCCGGGACGGCTGACCTGTTCCTTCTGCCGGAAATGTGGACACCCGGGTACTTCGCGTTCGATGATTACCACGATGCCGCGGACAGCTTCGAGGCAACCGTCACATTCCTCTCCGACATCGCTCGCGAGACCGGTGCCTATGTCCACGGGGGAAGTATCTTGCAGCACAGGGACGGCAAGCTGTTCAATTGCTCGGTCCTATTTGACCGATCAGGTCAGCTGATCGCGCAATACCGCAAGATCCACTTGTTTGGATACGGATCGCGCGAGCAGGAACTGCTTGCGGCGGGGGGAGAACCCGTCGTTGTTGACACCGATTTCGGGAGAGTCGGCCTTGCGGTGTGTTATGACCTCAGGTTCCCTGAACTGTTCCGTCAGATGACTGATGGCGGTGCCGAGATTTTCCTGGTCGCGTCAGCGTGGCCGCTGCCGCGCGTTGAGGCTTGGAACACGTTGTTGCGGGCCCGTGCGATTGAGAACCAGGCGTACCTGCTTGCCGCCAACGGGGTGGGTACGGCGACCGGTGGTGTCCTCTGCGGGAACTCAGCAATCATCGATCCCTGGGGGATAGCGGTGGCGTCCGCCGGTGATCTCGCGGGGACAGTTTCGGCGGAGATCGACGTCGACGAGGTGAGGGATGCCCGTCGTACGTTCCCCGCTCTTGCTGACCGACAGCTTCTCTCATCTCCCAACCCGACGCTCCTCTTGGAGCGAAGCAATGAACCCCCGCTCAGTTTTGCGGTTAGGCGAGTTCTCCTTGCTGGATACACCGGGCGCGACGAAGTCGCCGTGCGCCGGTATATCGCGAAACTTGAAGAGGAAGGTATCCCACCACCCGACGAAGTGCCGACCTTTTTCACTGTCGGATCTGAGCTTGTCACTACCTCGGCGGCTATTGATGTCGTGGGCGGAGAAACGTGCGGCGAAGTGGAATTCGTTCTGCTCATTGCTGACGATGGAGATATCTACGTTGCTGCCGGGTCGGACCACACCGATCGTGACCTTGAACGTGTTTCGATCCCGGCTGCCAAACAGGCATGCCCTAAACCCATCTCGCGGAGGGTGTGGCGATACACCGATGTTCGCGAACACTGGGACGCACTTGTCTTGCGCTCGTTCACGCCTGCCGGTTCCCCCGATCCCTACCAGCAGGCAGGCGCGGATGCGCTCCTTCATCCGGACGACCTGCTCGCGCTGGTCCGCAAGCGCGTCGACGGTGAACTAGGCGGAACAATCATTTTCGGCGGCTCGTTCTCGAGCGTTACCGAGGGCTTCAGTTTCACAGACAGTTTTCAGGGAGAAATTCATGACCCCGTCACCGGCGACACGCTTGTGACCCGATACAGAAGCGTCGACGTGCGTGAGAAAGGAGCCTGATGGCTAAACCAGAATTGGAGTTCTTCGATCCTGATCTAATACCGTGGGAGCCAGAGGCTGGAATCGACGGGTTGTACGCCAAGAACCTTGCCGTAGACCCGGTTGCGGGGTCGTATACGCGTCTCCTCAAGTTCGAACCGGGTACAGACACATCACCTGCCGGTGTCCAGCGCCATCCGCATTGGGAGGAGATATGGATCGTTGAGGGAGCCATAGTCGATCTGACGCTGGATAAGACCTTCACCGCGGGAATGTATGCGTGTAGACCGCCGGGAATGGCCCACGGGCCGTGGGTTTCTCCGTACGGATGTGTGACGTTCGAAGTGCGCAATATGGAGCGATCGACATGAGGGTCCTACAGTTGCTCCTCTTTGGTGTCGTAACGGGTAGCTTCTTGCTCGTGGGGACAATCGGATTTGCCCTCACCCGGCGCGTTGAGGGCTTTCTGAACATTGCTCATGCCGAGCTGATCACCGTGTCGGCGTTCGCAACATGGTTCATGAACAAGGAACTCGGCTGGAACTTTCTTCTTGCCGGATCGATCGCTGTTCTCGGTACGAGCGTGCTGGGACTCATTGTTGCCAGGGTCTTCTACGATCCGATTAAACACCTGGGGTCATCCGTACTACTGATCACATCAGTCGGAGTGACCTTCTTTCTCCACGGGTTTGCCGAAGGTTCCATTGGGACCGGTATTCGTGTATTCGCTATTCCGCCAGCGACTGCTTTGTCTCTTGGTGAGCTTCGAATCACCACGTATCAGCTCGCAATTGTCGGCATCGCAATTGTGACCGCCCTGGGCCTAACCCTGTTCATGAACCGGACTCGAACCGGTATGGACATCCGCGCAATGGCGATTAATCGTGATCTCGCGGCATCTCGCGGTATCGATATCCAAGCGACCTCAAGGGCAACATGGTTGATTGCTTCGGGTCTCGGGGGTTTGGCCGGTGTGCTGCTCGGGGTGCAAGCAACCTTGACCACCGACCTTGCGTTCCAACAGATACTCATAATCTTGACGGTCGCCATCGTCGGCGGTCTCGGTTCTCTCTATGGGGTGATAGCGGCGGCCTTTCTCGTCGGGTTCGCAATGGATCTTTCGGTGCTGTGGTTACCGAGCGGGTATAGACCGATGGTTGCTTTCGCTGTCGTGATCGTCGTGCTCGCGGTACGACCAAGCGGACTAGCAAGGACGGCCGGCTGATGTTCACTCCCCAATTCCTCATTACCGTTGTCACGCTCGTCGGGATCTTCGGAGTGCTCACTGTTGCATTGAACCTTGAGCTCGGTGAAGCCGGCATGATTGACTTCGGTCTCGTAGCCTTCTTTGCGGCGGGAGCATTCGTCTACGCGATCTTTACCCAACCTCCCCCGACGGCTCTACAGCAATATCTCTGGGGTCTTGAGTTACCCATATGGGTGGGGCTCATTGCGGGCGGTGTTGCTGCGCTGCTTTTCGCTCTGCTAACCGGCAGCTTGACGTTGCGATTACGAGGGGAGTACTTCGCCCTGACTACGTTTGCGTTCGCGGAAGTCTTCGGATCGTTCCTGGTCAACGAACCTCGATTCGGTAACGCAACGGTCGGGCTCGTCGGCCTCAAGCGTCCGTATCGAGAGATCGTTGGCATCGACTACGGGGTGTTCCTTGCACTCGTTTCCCTCACGCTGCTCGTCGTTGTTGTCATAGGTGCTCAGAGGATCATCAAGTCACCGTACGGGCGGACGCTGCGTATGTTGCGCGACGACGAGGTGGGTGCTCTGACCAGCGGCAAGCCCGTCGCTCGTTATAGGTTGCAGGTCTTTCTTCTGGCGGCCTTCGTCATGGGCATCGCGGGCGGAATCTACGTTTGGTACACAACGCTGGCCACCCCGTTGTTGTTCACCGCCGGAGTGACCTTCCTGGTGTGGATAGCGCTCATCGTGGGTGGCATCGGATCCACGTGGAGGGCTGTTTTCGGAATAACCATCATCGTCCTCTTTGAGGAGTTGGTGCGACTTGTTCCGTACTCAACCGTACGCAGCGCACAAATCGCAACGAGCCTACGGCTGTCCGGTCTCGGATTGCTGCTCATTGTGTTCCTCCGATACCAGCCGGTTCTACGACTTGGTGATCGCCTCAAGAAGGCTAGGACGTCGGCACAATGAGCGATCATCTCAAACTCAGTGGAGTCTCAAAGCACTTTGGTGGACTCCAGGCCGTTGACAATCTCACGTTCGCTATCCATCGAGGGCAGATCACCGGCTTGATCGGACCGAACGGTGCCGGCAAGTCGACCGTGTTCAATTTGATTTCCGGGCTTATCACTCCCGACAGCGGGAGTATTGAACTTGACGACCTAGAGCTCGTCGGAAGCGCGCCTGACCACATCGCCCGTGCCGGTGTCGGGAGAACATTCCAAGCCCCGAGAGCGTTTCTCGGGATGACGGTTCTCGAGAACGTACTCGCCACGGCTGACTCTCCCGGAGAGCGATTGTGGAAAGCAATCGTGGGCGGGTACCGCGACGAAGAGGCGGTGATTGAAGCCCGCGCACTGGAGTTGCTCGACATGGTGGGGCTGGACGGGAACCCCCATCAACCATCAGAGGAGCTTTCCGGGGGAGAGTTGCGCCTTCTGGAAATCGCCAGGCAACTTGTCCGAGAGCCTCAGATACTCCTTCTTGACGAACCAACCGCCGGTGTGAGTCCCAGCCTTCAGGATCGTCTCGCGGAGGTGCTCAGCGAGCTCCAGTCGTCCGGTCTGACGCTGCTTGTCGTCGAACACAACCTGGGGTTCTTGTTGTCTCTCGCCGAGTCGGTCCTGGTTCTAGACCGAGGGCGACTTCTTGCTCACGGAACCCCGGAAAAGATCCGCGCCGACGAACGTGTCGTAAGCGCCTACCTGGGAGGCAACAGTGATTCTTGAGCTCCACAATGTGCATGCCGGTTATGGCAAGATCACCATTCTCCACGGAGTCAGTCTTACGGCTGGCCGTGGTGAGATCATCACCGTGATCGGTCCGAACGGAGCGGGCAAGAGCACTCTCATGAAAGCGGTCGCGGGCCACCTGCCGACGACCGAGGGTGAGGTGCAGCTCGACGGCGTGCGAATCGATGGATCGGGTGCCTCAAAGGCTGCAGCGGCCGGGGTTGGCTATGTTCCGCAGGAACGTAACGTGTTCGAAGAGCTTTCGGTGATAGAGAATCTGCGGGTGACGGCCAACGCTGCGCGGGACGCAACGAACACGATCGATGCCACGTTCGAACGGTTCCCATTCCTAGCCGAACGAGGGAATCAGCGTGCGGACACTCTTTCAGGCGGTGAGCGCCAGATCCTCGCGATCAGTGCGGCGCTAGCGGGGCGCCCCCGTGTGTTGCTGCTCGACGAGCCCACTTCCGGGTTGGCGCCGATCTTTGTGCAAAACATCGTCGATTGGATTTCCGAAGTCGCGGAAGAGGGCACCGCGGTTGTGTGGGTGGTGGAGCAAAGCCCGGAGGCGATCTTGCGGATCAGTGACCGCACCTATGTCATGGACGGGGGTCAGATCTCTCGTGAGATCCCGAGCTCCGAGCTCCTCGATCCCGAGGAGCTACGAAAGGTCTTCCTCGGAGACCAACGCGAAGGGCGCCAAAACGGCGCCTGAAAGCAATAAAGAGAAGGAAAGAGAATATGCGAAGACATTCATCGTTAGTAATTCTCATCGCGACGTTCTCCCTAGTCGCAGCGGCGTGCGCCTCCACCGGCACACCGTCTGACGGGGCTGGAGGAGGCGGCGATGGAGTTACGATCGGCGTACTTGTGCCACTAACCGGAGAAGCGGGTGCGTTCGGCCAAATCGTTGCCGATACAGCACAGTTAGCGGTCGACGAGATTAACGCAACCGGACTTAACCCATGTGGACAGATGAACCTTGTGATAGCCGATACCCAGACCAACCCCGAACAGGGCATTCGAGAAGGGAATCGGCTGATGGACAGCGTGGGCGTCGTCGCTATCGTCGGGCCGACGTCTGAGACGATGGTCGCTCTCGTAGATAGCGCCATCACCAACGAAGTTGTGCTCTTCTCTCCCTACGCGGGTTCGATCAGCCTTAACGCTCTCGGTGGCAACTTTGTGTACCGAACCGTTGCTTCCGACCTGGACGACGGCAAGGCCGCCGGGTTGTGGCTCGTAGACCGCGGGTACAAGCGGGTTGCGGTCCTGACGCAGAATGAAGAGTCCACAATCTCGATTGGGACTGCCGCTGCAGATGCTGCCCGTGCAGCAGGTGTGGAAGTCGTCGCCGATGCGTCATTCGCGCCGGGTCAGACGTCATATCAGGCAGAGCTGAGTTCGGTTCTCGGGGAGAACCCGGATGGCATCTTCCTGGCCGGTGGGCAGCAGTCGGGTGTCACGATCCTCAAGGAGGCCACCGCACTCGGATACGAGGGTGAATGGCTGCTCGCAGCCGATATGGCTGTTCCTGAGGTCATCGACGGCGTCGGTGCCGATCTGATGGAAGGCATCGCCTTTGCCGAGCTGGCATCGGCTGATACCGATCTGCCGACGTACAAGGCGTTCGCGGCTCTCCATCAGGAGAAGCTCGGTGCAGAGGCTGGTCCGTTCTCGGCCAACAGCTGGGACATGATGAACCTTATCGCCTTGGCGATGACGGCTTCTGACGGTTGCAGCGGATCCGCAATCAATGACGCCTTGCGTGGTGTGTCCTCCGGCGGAACCGTGGTTTCCACCTACGAAGAGGGTGCAAAGGCGCTGGCTGACGGCACGGACATCGACTACAACGGTGCCTCGGGTCCCGTCGATATCGATGACACCGGCAGCGTTACCGGCTCATACGCCATTGTTGGCGTCAAGAACGGCGAGTGGACGGGAGTGGAGTTCTACTCCGCGGACATATTCCGTTAGACCCCCACACCAAAGCGGGGCGGGTTCATCAGCCCGCCCCGCTTTCGTATGCCAGGCTTCTTGCGTAGCTGGGAGCCACATATGGCTCCCAGCTACGCAAGAAGCCTGGTCTTGGCGGAGGGAGAGGGATTTGAACCCTCGGAACTGGTGAAACCAGCTCAACAGTTTTCGAGACTGCCGCCTTCGTCCGCTCGGCCATCCCTCCAGGTTGGTCACATACCGACATTGTGGCTTGTGACCTGAGGACTGGATGATAGTTGGTAGCGTGCCGGGGGGATCCTCGTGACGGTGAAGACGGTTTGACGTGATGTTCCGTGCGGCTGCGGTCCTCTGATCGCCTACGCTGACGCACTCCGCGGTTGCGAGAGCATGGAAGGAAGTGTGGCGGTGACGAGCCCGAGCATTGAGGCGCTTGAAGAGATCCAGCAGCGCGTGTTGTGGCTATCGACTCGGATGATCGATCACGCGAACCGTAGGGATGCCGGTGGCATCAAGGTCGGTGGTCACCAGGCGTCGTGCGCATCGATGGTGTCGATCATGACGGCGCTGTGGTTCGGTCACATCAGCGGGGAGGACAAGGTCGCGGTGAAACCACATGCCTCTCCGGTGTATCACGCCATCAAGTACCTGACGGGTGAGTTGGATGCCTCGTATCTGACCCGGCTTCGTGAGCGGGGCGGTCTCCAGGCATATCCGTCGCGTACGAAGGACCCGGACGTGAGTGACTTCTCGACTGGCTCCGTCGGGCTGGGTGCGGTGGCTCCGTTGTTTGCCGCGGCGACACGGCGCTACGTCGACAATCACATGGGGCCACGCCCACCGGCTCGGTTCATTTCGGTTGCGGGCGATGCCGAACTCGACGAAGGCAACATTTGGGAGGCAATTGCGGACCCGACGCTTGCGGGTCTCGGCAACTTCACGCTGATCGTCGATCTGAATCGCCAAAGCCTGGACCGGGTTATCCCGGGGATGAAGGGCACTCGGTTGATGGAGTTCTTTGCGAACGCCGGTTGGCATGTTGTTGAAGCGAAGTACGGCCGGAAGTTGGAACGGGCATTCCGCGAGCCGAGTGGTGCGGCGCTGCGCACCCATATCGATGAGATGTCCAATGAGGAGTATCAGAGTCTGTTCCGGTACGAGGGGGAGGAGCTTCGGCAACGGTTTCTTGAGAATGCCGGGGGAGACGTCAAGGATCTGCTGGCAACCATTCCCGACGGCGACGTTGCGGGGCTCATTCAGAACCTCGGTGGTCATGACCTCGATCTTCTCCTCGACACGTATCGTCAGTGCGACGCAGTCACTGACCGGCCGAGTGTGGTGTTCGCCTACACGGTGAAGGGCTGGGGGTTGCCGATCGCCGGAGACCCGATGAATCATTCAGTGCTGTTGTCAGCAGAGCAGATCGATGTTCTCCGCTCGACATCGGGGCTGAGTATCGAATCCGAGTGGGACCGCTTCGACGAGGACAGCGACGCCGGGCGGGTCTGTGATTCGGTCGGCGAAGACATCAACAACGAACCGTCACCGCCGCGACCGCGTTTGACCATCCCCGATTCGTCGGGTGCGGTGACGTCAGCGAGAGCAACGTCGACTCAGGAGGCGTTCGGCCGGATCGTCGTCCGGTTGGGTCGCGAGCCCGACCTTGGTGATCGTCTCGTGACGACGTCGCCCGATGTCGCGGTCTCGACGAATCTGGGTGGGTGGATCAACGCCAAGGGCGTCTTTTCCCCGACCGCGGCATCAGAGTTCGACGACGTCGAGAGGCCTCTGCGCTGGGTGCCGGGTCCCGGGGGACAGCACATCGAGCTCGGAATTTCCGAGATGAACCTGTTCATGCTGCTGGGCCAGCTCGGCATGTCACACGAACACCACGGCGAGATGTTGCTGCCGATCGGCACGGTGTATGACCCGTTTGTGCTGCGGGGCCTCGATGCCCTGATCTACTCGTTGTACAACGATGCCCGGTTCGTTGTGGTCGGCACCCCGGCCGGAGTGTCGCTCGCACCCGAGGGTGGTGCTCATCAGTCGACGATCACGCCTTCGGTCGGACTTGAACTCCCGGGTATCTCGCAATGCGAACCGGCGTATGCCCAGGCCTTGGGCTGGCTGCTGTGTGATGGCCTCGACCGGCTGTCGGCCCCGGATGGCGAAAGCCTGTATCTACGACTCACCACCCGTCCGATTGACCAGACTCCCTTCGCCGAGGCTGCGGCCCGCATCGGTTCCGACCAGCTGCGCTCCGATGTGCTCGCGGGCGGGTATCGACTTGTGGAACCATCGGACGGTGAACGCCTGGTTCTGGCGGGGTCGGGGGCGATCATGCCCGAGGTCCTGGAGGCGGCGAACATCCTCGCGGACGAGGGTGTCGCCGCAACCGTGATCGACGTAACGTCGCTCGACCGTTTGTACCGCGGGTGGCGTCGCCCCCTGGAGGAGGCCACGGCTACGGCAATGCCAGTTGCGGGAGCCGGTCACCTCGACAGCCTCATTCACCCATCGGAGAGGCTTGCACCGATTGTCACTGTCCACGACGCCGCGACCCACGCCATGGCATGGCTCGGGTCGGTGTACGGACAGCGGGTTGTCCCGGTCGGTGTTGATCGGTTCGGCGAGTCCGGGTCGATCGAAGACATCTACCGCGTGTTCGGGCTGCTTCCCGGCCAAATCGTGAACGCTGCCTTGGTTGCCTTGAATTGAGACCGGCCTGACAGGTCGCTACCGGCGCTCCTCGAAGAAGTCAGTGAGGAGTGTCGCACACGCATCCTCCATGACTCCGGCCTCGAGTTCGATGCGATGGTTGAGGCGTTCATCGCGGGGAATGTTGAACAGGCTCCACACCGCCCCGGCTTTGGGGTCCGCGGCGCCGTAGACGATGCGGTCCACCCGGGCCCACACCGCAGCCATGGCACACATCGCACACGGCTCCAGAGTCACGACGAGGGTGTGACCGCTGAGCCGCCAGTTCCCGAGCGAGCGAGACCGCTCGGAGATGACAAGCATCTCGGCGTGCGCAGTGGCGTCACCGCGTTCCTCGCGGCGGTTGTGATCACGGGCGACGATCGCGCCGTCCGTGTCGAGGAGGACCGCGCCTATCGGGATGTCGCCATGGTTGATTGCGCCTCGCGCCTCGTCGAGGGCGGCTTCCATCGCTATGGTCCAGTCGGTCATAATTCTCCTGCTTGTCGAGGGGTTAATATGGCACACCCCAGGAGGGGTCGCATAGTCTGGCCGAGTGCGCACGCTTGGAAAGCGTGTAGGCGGGTAACCGTCTCGAGGGTTCAAATCCCTCTCCCTCCGCAAACCCGATACCGATAGGTGTTCGGTCATGGTCCCGTTGGGGACAGCTTGGAGGGATAGCCAAGCGGACGAAGGCAACAGTCTTGAAAACTGTCGAGCCCTATGGGTTCCGTGGGTTCGAATCCCACTCCCTCCGCCATCAGGCTTCTTGCGTAGCTGAGGGCCATATGTGGCTCCCAGTTACGCAAGAAGCCTGGTGTTCTCCTGCATTGCACGAATCGTCCT
>VAPH01077329.1_pt1 | contig 15436 bp, 11 predicted proteins | sample 3393861 | NCBI WGS metagenome assembly VAPH01 (sample SAMN08290439, study PRJNA428436) | hydrothermal vent metagenome | isolation source: Deep-sea hydrothermal vent chimney | place: Atlantic Ocean: South-mid Altantic Ridge | reverse complement strand
TGACCGAACACGCCAACATTCGCAGCAGCGAAGCCTGTTATGCCTCCAGTGAACTGGCGGTGGCACTGGCAAAGCAATACCAGTCACAACTGCATGTGCTACACATATCCACGGCCCGTGAACTCGACCTGTTCGAACCGGGACCGATCGAAGGCAAAAGCATCACCGCCGAGGCCTGTGTGCATTTTCTGCATTTTGATGATTCGGACTACGTGCAGTACGGCAACCTGATCAAATGCAACCCGGCCATCAAAACGGCGACCGACCGCACTGCGCTGATCGCTGCAATCGCTGACGGCCGTCTGGATATCGTTGCCACCGACCACGCACCGCACACCGCTGCGGAAAAAGCCGACGACAGCTATCTGAGTGCACCATCCGGCCTGCCGTTGGTGCAGGATGTATTGCTGGCGGCGCTGGAACTGGTACACGACGGCAAGCTGGATTTGCATACCGTGGTGCGCGCCATCACGCATAATCCCGCGCGCCGTTTCGATGTGATTGAACGCGGATTTATCCGTGAGGGCTACCACGCGGACCTGGTGCTGGTCGACCTCAACGGCAGCACACAGGTGACCCGTGAGCGGGTTCTTTCGGGCTGTGGCTGGTCGCCCTTTGAAGGCCGCCGCTTTAACAGCAGCATTGCGGCAGTGTGGGTTAACGGCGCCCTCGCATTCGACGGCAGCCAGGTCCTTGAGCACGGTGCCGCACAGGCGCTGGAGTTCAATCACAAACCGCGCTGAGGCCCAAGTCGGAGGGGTTTTATGCTAACCTGCCAAACTTTGAAACACACCTGCTAATCGGGAGAAAAACACCCATGGGATTTCTGCAAGGTAAACGCGCACTGATCGTCGGTGTGGCAAGCAAACGTTCGATCGCCTGGGGTATTGCCGAGGCCATGCGCCGCGAAGGTGCCGAGCTGGCTTTTACTTACCAGACCGAGAAACTCAAATCACGTGTGGAACTCATCGCGGAGAAATGTGAATCGGATATCATCATTCCCTGCGATGTCGCCTATGACGAGCAGATCCGCGATACCTACGCACAACTGGCCGAACACTGGGATGGCTACGACATCCTCATTCACTCGGTGGGCTTTGCCCCACGTGAGCAATTGGTGGGTGATTACATGGACGCGGTGACCCGTGAAGGCTTCCAGATAGCGCATGACATCAGCTCTTACAGCTTCGTGGCGCTGGCACAGGCCGGGCGCAGCATGATGGAAGGACGTAACGGTGCCCTGCTGACCCTGAGCTACATGGGCGCTGTCAGGGCCATGCCGAGTTATAACGTCATGGGCCTGGCCAAGGCCAGCCTTGAAGCCAACGTGCGCTATATGGCGCAAAGCCTCGGGCCGGAAGGCCATCGCGTTAACGCCATCTCAGCCGGGCCGATCAAGACACTGGCGGCAGCAGGTATCTCACAATTCAGGAAAATGCTCGATCACGTGCAAAGGACCGCACCACTGCGCCGCACCATCACACCGGAAGACGTTGGCAATGTCGCCGCCTTCATGTGCTCCGACCTGGCATCAGGTGTGACCGGTGAAATCACCTACGTCGATGCCGGTTACAACATCCTCGGCATGGCAGAGCTGGGCGGCAACAGCTAACCGGCCAGGCTACTGGATTCGCGCTTCGTGTATGGTGATATCGGCAGCGGCACGTAGCTGCCGGATCAGCGCAAAGGCTTCCTGGCTGGCACGGCCGTTGGCCAGTACCCGTTGATACTGCTGACGCGCCAGCACCGCACCCGGGTCAAGCTTGCCGTTAACCACCGCTTCAAGTTCGACCACGGCAAAACCGTTACTGGTCGGCAGAACAGCCCGGACAGGCTCGCCTTCGGCCGGTGCCGGCAGGCGGAAAATCTCCTCCACCAGGGTTGCATCCGGTACCACTGCGTTGCGCTGGATGGATTTGTGCTCACTGAATTCCAGCCCTGCTTCCTGCGCCAATGCTTTGAACTCACCCTTGCCATCCTGCAACGCGGCCAGCAATTCGTTGGCCTGGGCCTCGGCCTTGTCGTGCGCCTGGTTGGCGGTCAGCATGGCAATGATCTCATCGCGCACTTCAGCAAGTGGCTTCAGCGCCACCGGCAGATGCTTGTTGAGCTTGATCATGACCAGGTGATCTTCGGAGATATTGACCGGGTCACTGACCGAGCCCTGCAGCAGCACCATGTCTGAAAACGCTGTGTTGACGACTTCGGGATTGGCGGCAATGCCTTCCCCGCCTGCACGGGTGAAGGGCCCAGCCTGTTTGACCTTCAGGTTCATCACCAAAGCCGCACTGTCCAGCGTGGTCGGATCCTCATAGATCAGATCAACCAGCCGGTCTGCCTGTTCCAGAAACGCGCGTGAGGCCTGATCTTCTTCATATTCTTTGGTCAGCAGCGGCCGGGCTTCTTCAAAGCTCATGCCACTGGCCGGGCGCACTTCAAGCAATTTGATCACGTGCCAGCCAAAGGCTGTTTCCACCGGTTTGGAAACCGGGTTGTCCTTGGTCAGCTCATACATGGCGTCCTCGAAGGTCTTGACCATGACGCCCGGCTCAACCCAGCCGAGATCGCCGCCTTCGGAAGCAGAGCCCTGATCCTGGGAATACTCTTTGGCGAGCGTGGCAAAATCTTCGCCGGCCTGGGCGCGACGGGACATTTCTTCGGCCGCCTGGCGGGCGGTTTCCTTGGTCGCCTCGTCGGCGTCAGGCGGAAACTCGAACAGGATATGCGCTACACGGCGTTGCTCGGGTGTGACGAAGCGGGCTTTCTGGGCTTTGAACTGCTCGCGCAGGTAATCTTCATCCGGCGGCGGACCGGCCGGCAGCGCGGAGGCATCCAGTTCGACATAATCAATGATGACCTGCTCCTGCGACTTGTAGTCGTCAGCGTGCGCCTCGTACCAGGCGGTAATCTCTTCCTCGGAAAACTCCGGCGGCGTGGCCGGAATATCAGCGGGCACAATGGCTGCGCTGAAAGTTCTGCTCTGCTCGAGCAGGGCAATAAATTCTTTGATCTCGGCTTCCGTGGCAATGCTGCTGCTGGTGATATTCCTGGGTAATTGGTTGACCACGAACTGGGTGCGCATTCTGCGCTCGAACTCAAGCGGTGACATGCCCTGGCCACGCACCCGGCTTTCGAACAGATCAGAATTGAACTGACCGTCTATCTGAAACGCGGGGATGCTGCGGATTTCCTCAGCCAAGGTCTGGTCGTCCACATCGAGCTTCATGGATTGGGCAGCCTGGATGATCAATTCCTCGTTAATCAGGTTGTCGAGGAACTTGCGCCGAACGCTTAACTTGTCAAACTCCAGCGGATCATAGTCGGCCCCCAGCACAGACTGCATGCGGCGTCGGTATTCAGAAAATTTCCGGTTGAAATCGGTGCTGGTAATCTCAGTATCGTTGATCGAGGCAACGATATTGGTGTCGGAAGCGGTAAAGTACTGGTTGACACCTACGAGGGCGAAGGGAATGATCAGGATTCCGAGGATGGTGAATGCCAGGATTCCCGTCAGTCTTTCACGTATAGCTTGAAGAACCATGCTTTGGCAACCTTTCTAGTCTTTAAAAGTGCACTAAAAAAAAGGCGCCATTTAGGCGCCCTTTCCTTCCATATGGCGGAGTGGACGGGACTCGAACCCGCGACCCCCGGCGTGACAGGCCGGTATTCTAACCAGCTGAACTACCACTCCACGTACGTTGGTGGGTGCTGACGGGCTCGAACCGCCGACCCTCGCCTTGTAAGGGCGATGCTCTCCCAACTGAGCTAAGCACCCCCGTTCGAAGGCGCGCTAGTTTACGGCATCCTTAAGGGCTTTACCAGCCTTAAATGTAGGATTATTTGATGCCTTTATCTGAATGGTTTCACCAGTACGTGGATTGCGTCCGGCACGTGCTGCGCGATGTTTGACAGAGAATGTACCGAAACCGACCATGGACACTGAATCACCTGATTTCAATGCGCTGGTAACGGAAGAAGTAAAGCCGTCAAGGGCACGACCGGCATCCGCTTTGCTCAACCCGGAAGCGTTTGCAATAGAATCAATTAAGTCCGATTTGTTCATTTATGCACTCCATATTATTCAATTGACGTTGTTGATGAAGAAGACTTGAGCAGGCCAACCAGCGTCTAACCCCCACTGGAAAAGCTAGCAGCAGAGAAAGTTGAAAAAACTCGCCCAAGACCTTACAAATCAAGGCCTGCAAGCCGAGCGACCATGTTAATACACGACTCCGTAACGGCGCAACCTGAAAAAGACTTAGAGGCGACCTTTTGCATTAATAAGCACAGCCAAGCAACTCATTTGACTGACAACACGATTTTTTAGTGGAGCGAAAATAAATTGCAAAAACTCAATGGGGCCGGACTTCCTTTTCTGTGACGTCGGCCAATGGTGCTTTAGCCCCGGTGGTGTCCTTCACAGGCTGCGGCATTTCAACCAGCGCCACCTCCAGCACCTGGTCAATTTCCGACACCGGATGAATCTCAAGTTTGCGCAGAATGTTCCTCGGAATATCCACCAGGTCTTTCTCGTTTTCCGCCGGAATGATGACCTGCGTGATGCCACCGCGATGGGCTGCCAGGAGCTTTTCTTTGAGGCCGCCAATCGGCAAGACCTTGCCGCGCAGGGTGATCTCACCGGTCATGGCGACGTTGGCACGCACCGGTATCCTGGTCAGTGCCGACACCAGTGCCGTACACATGCCGACACCCGCGCTCGGGCCGTCTTTGGGGGTTGCGCCCTCGGGCACATGCACATGCGAATCAAATCTCTGGTAGAAATCAGGATCAATGCCCAACTGCGCGGCCCTGCTGCGCACGACCGTCATCGCTGCGGTGATGGACTCCTGCATCACATCGCCAAGCTGACCAGTCTGAATGAGCCGGCCCTTGCCCGGCACCAGCATGGCTTCGATCTGCAGCAACTCGCCACCTACCTGGGTCCACGCCAGGCCGGTGACCTGGCCGATTTCGTTGTTCTCGTCAGCCATCCCGTAACGGAACTGACGCACGCCGAGGAAAGATTCGAGGTTGCGCGTGGTAACAGTCACCTTGCTGCGCTTCTTCTTGCCAATGGACAGTTGCTTGACCGCCTTGCGACAGATCTTGGCCAGTTCACGCTCCATGTTGCGCACGCCGGATTCACGCGTGTAGTAACGCACGATGTCCACCAGCACCTGGTCGCTAATCTGTAATTCTTTGTCCTGCAGGCCGTGCTGCTCCATCTGTTTGGGTAACAGGTAGTTGCGAGCGATATGCACCTTTTCATTCTCGGTATAACCGGGAATGCGAATAACTTCCATACGGTCCAGTAACGGACCCGGTATGTTCAGCGAATTCGCGGTGGCCACGAACATGACATCGGAAAGATCGAAATCCACCTCGAGGTAATGGTCGTTGAAGGTATGATTCTGCTCCGGATCCAACACCTCCAGCAGTGCCGAGGAAGGATCGCCACGAAAATCCATCGACATCTTATCGAGCTCATCGAGCATGAACAGCGGGTTACGCGTGCCCACCTTGGCCATATTCTGCAATACGCGCCCGGGCATTGAGCCGATGTAGGTGCGGCGATGGCCGCGGATTTCCGCTTCATCACGCACGCCGCCGAGCGACATGCGTACAAATTTACGCCCGGTGGCGCGGGCAATGGAACGTCCGAGGCTGGTCTTGCCGACGCCCGGCGGGCCCACGAGACACAAAATAGGCCCTTTCATGGCCTTGACCCGGTGCTGCACGGCGAGATATTCGAGGATGCGTTCTTTGACTTTTTCGAGCCCGTAATGATCCGCCTCTAAAATGGCCTCGGCATCCTCGAGACTCTTGCGGATACGGCTGCGCTTTTTCCACGGCACATTGAGCATCCAGTCGATGTAATTCCTGACCACCGTTGCTTCGGCGGACATCGGCGACATCATCTTCAGCTTGTTGAGCTCGGAGGTGGCTTTCTTTTTAGCCTCCTTGCTCATGCCGGCTTTTTCAATGCGGTTGGCCAGATCATCCATGTCGTTGGGCGCATCATCCATATCGCCCAGTTCTTTCTGGATGGCTTTCATCTGCTCATTCAGATAGTACTCGCGCTGGCTCTTCTCCATCTGGTTCTTGACCCGCCCACGGATGCGCTTTTCAAGCTGCAATACCTCGATTTCACCTTCCACCAGACCGATCAGCCTTTCCATGCGTTCCGCCACGTTGCCCAGCTCCAGCAGCGCCTGCTTTTCTTCCAGGCGGATGGCAAGGTGGGCGCCGACGGTATCTGCAAGGCGGCTCGGATCTTCGATTCCGGCCAGCGTGGTCAGTAATTCAGGCGGTATTTTCCGGTTCAGCTTGACGTATTGCTCAAACAGGGACACCAGCGAGCGCATGGTGACTTCAAGCTCCTTCTCGGTGCAGTTATCTTCCACCGGCAGCAACTCCCACCAGGCTTCAAAAAAGCCGTTGTCATCATGCAGATTCTTGATTTTTATACGTTCGCCACCCTCAACCAGCACCTTGGTGGTGCCATCGGGCAGCTTGACCAGTTGTAAAACGGTGGCCAGCGTGCCGACGTCGAACAGATCGCTCTCGACCGGCTCATCGATTTCCGCACTGCGCTGGGTTACCAGCAGGATGCGCTTGTCGACATTCATGGCCTGATCCAACGCCAGCATCGAACGATCACGCCCGACGAACAGCGGAATCACCATATGCGGATAAACGACCACATCGCGTAACGACAGGACCGGTGTGGGTTGTTTGCTTTCGCTCTTGACGGGCGCGGGTACTTCAGGGCCTGGCTTGTCTGGTTTGGCCATTTTATTCCTTATCAGGTGTGCGGATGGTTATTCTCCGACAGCGACGTTTTTATCCTCGTAGAGAATAAATGGTTCGGACTCACCTTCGATGACACTTTCATCAACCACCACCCTGGAGACATTCTCCAGCGAGGGTAGCTCGTACATGCTGTTGAGCAACGTGCTTTCCAGGATGGTACGTAATCCGCGTGCGCCTGTTTTGCGCGCCATGGCACGCCGGGCGATGGCTTTGAGTGCCTCTTCGCGGATATCCAGATCAGCGCCTTCCATGATGAATAACTGCTGGTATTGCTTAACCAATGCGTTTTTCGGCTCGACCAATATGCGCACCAGTGCGGTTTCGTCGAGTTCCCGCAAGGTCGCCACCACCGGCAAACGGCCCACGAATTCGGGAATCAGCCCGTATTTTACCAGGTCTTCAGGCTCTACATCGAGCAACAGCTTGCCGATATCTTCAACCGCATCACGGCTGCGAACTTCGGCGGAAAAGCCGATACCTGAAGCAGAGGAACGGGCCTGGATGACCTTCTCAAGGCCGGAAAATGCGCCGCCGCAGATGAACAGGATCTGGCCGGTATCCACCTGCAGGAACTCCTGCTGCGGATGTTTGCGGCCACCCTGGGGGGGGACCGAGGCAATGGTGCCTTCAATCAGCTTCAACAGGGCCTGCTGGACCCCTTCACCGGATACATCACGGGTGATGGATGGGTTCTCGGCCTTGCGTGACACCTTGTCGATCTCATCGATATAGACGATGCCGGTCTGTGCCTTTTCAACGTCGTAATCACATTTTTGCAGCAACTTCTGGATGATGTTTTCCACATCCTCACCCACATAACCGGCCTCGGTCAGCGTGGTGGCATCTGCAATGGTGAACGGCACGTTGAGCATCCTGGCCAGTGTTTCCGCCAGCAGGGTCTTGCCGGAACCGGTCGGGCCAATGAGCAGGATATTGCTCTTGGCCAATTCCACCTCGTCTTTGCTTTTCACCGGCTCAAGACGTTTGTAATGGTTATACACAGCCACCGAGAGGACTTTCTTGGCATGCTCCTGGCCGATAACGAAATCATCCAGAAATGCGTGTATATCCTTCGGTGTAGGCAGTTGCTCGCGATCGCTGGAGCTGACCTCATCGAGTTCTTCCCGGATGATGTCATTGCACAGCTCGACACACTCATCGCATATATAAACGCTCGGACCCGCAATCAGTTTGCGCACTTCATGCTGGCTCTTACCGCAAAAAGAGCAGTACAGAATTTTGCCGTCGTTACCTTTGTTATCTTGATCGCTCATTCACTTTACCCCGCATCCTGCGGAAAATCTTACTATTTATTTTCCCCCGCGTCATCTTTTCTGTTATCAAGCAGTTCATCGATCAAGCCATATTCTTTGGCTTCTGCCGGACCCATAAAGTTATCGCGGTCGGTATCTTTCGCTATGGTTTTCACTGACTGGCCGGTATGGGCCGCCAAAACCTCGTTCAATTGTGTGCGTATTTTAAGGATTTCACGGGTATGGATTTCAATATCGCTGGCCTGCCCCTGGTAACCGCCCAGTGGCTGGTGAATCATCACCCGTGAATGCGGCAGGCAATAACGCTTGCCCTTGGCGCCCGCAGCGAGCAGCAAGGCCCCCATGCTGGCCGCCTGGCCAACACACATGGTACTGACATCAGGCTTGATAAACTGCATGGTGTCGTAAATCGCCAGGCCGGCGCTCACAGAGCCGCCCGGGCTGTTGATATACAGGTTGATGTCTTTTTCCGGGTTTTCAGACTCGAGAAAAAGGAACTGGGCAATGATAACGTTGGCCACGTTGTCATCGACCGGGCCGACCAGGAAGACAACCCGCTCTTTTAACAGCCGTGAATAGATGTCATAGGCGCGCTCGCCACGGGAGGTCTGCTCGACCACCATCGGTACTAGATTCAATGCCCTGGTTTCAGTATTCATTGTGCTCAATATGCTCGTTTACTGGCCTGCTGCCTGCGTTGCCGCGTTAATGGCTTCCTGGAAGCTCATGGATTTATCTGTCACTTTAGCGTTATTGACAACCCAGTCAACTACCTGGTTCTCCAAAACTGAATTTTCAACCGCCTGCAGCATGCGCTGGTCGCTGTAATACATCTGTACAACCTCGCGGGGCTCTTCGTAGGTCTGCGCTATTTCCTCAATGGCTTCACGCACTTTGCCGCCATCGAGCTGAATCTCATTCTGACGTGCCAGCTCGGCCAGTAACAGCCCACTGCGCACGCGCTTGCGGGCCGGCTCCATGAAATGCTGCAGCATTTCTTCCGTGATTTCAATCTCCGCGCCGTGCAACATCTGCCTCAACATATTGTTAGCTTCGTTGATGACGATACTCTCCGGCACCTGCATGTCTTCATGCATCTCCAGCAGGCGATCGGCCAGTTGCGTCTTGAGCTGGGTATTGATGGCCTGGTTCAGCTCACGCTCCAGGTTATTGCGAATCTCGCCGTTGAGCTCTTCAGCATCACCGCTGGCCACGCCGAAGGACTTGATAAACGCCTCGTCAACCTCGGGCAAGGTGCCCTCCTGCACACGCACCAACTCCAGCACAACATCAGCCTTCTTTCCAGCCAGGGCCTGGTCACGATAATCGGCCGGGAACTCCAGCTTCAGTTTCTTCTCATCACCGGCAGACATTTTACTGACCGCTTTTTCAAGCTTTTCAAAGCCGGACTCGCCAAGGATGACAGCCATGTTCTGTTTGCCACTTTCCGGCACCCGGCCATCTTCGGTCTCGGCGACGAACTCAATCAGCGCCTGATCACCTTCAACGGGCTTGCGCTCAACATCTTCCCAGCTGATTCTTTGCTTTTTCAGTGTCTCCAGCATTTCACTGACGTCCGCATCCGTGACACTCGCGGTGGGACGCTCGATGGAAATCTCGGCCAGATCGATTTCGCCCAACTCCGGAAACACTTCAATGATCGCGTTGATCTCAAGCCCGGTCTCCTTATCCAGCACCGGTGCGTTTTCCAGTCTTGGATTCGCGGCCAGGCGCAAAGATTCCTGCTCGATGGCCTGCTGCAAGGACACCTGTGCAGTCTGCTGGATGACTTCCTGTGTCGCCTGGCTGCCATAACGCTGGCGCAATACGCTGAATGGAATGCGGCCCGGGCGAAAACCTTTGAGCTTGACCTGCTTGCCAATCTCACGCAGGCGCGCATCAATCTGCTTGTTAACCTCTTCGGCCGGAACCTGTATTTTCAGCCGCTTTTCGATTGCGCTGGTGTTTTCAACGGAAACTTGCATGAATAGCCTCAACTTCTTGGTGTTGTCTTATCCTGCCACTACCGGCGGGTTGCATGGTGCGAAAGGGGAGACTCGAACTCCCACGGGTTACCCCACTGGAACCTAAATCCAGCGCGTCTACCAATTCCGCCACTTTCGCAAAACGTTGTCTGAACTGATATTCCATCGGGAGCTAAGGAAGTTCCTTAATAATGGTGGGCCATCTAGGACTCGAACCTAGAACCAATAGATTAAGAGTCTACTGCTCTGCCAATTGAGCTAATGGCCCCTGTACCAATGCGGGTACGCATACCCGCTCAAAAATATGGGGTGGACGATGGGGCTCGAACCCACGACCGCCGGAATCACAATCCGGAGCTCTACCAGCTGAGCTACGCCCACCATTGCTATCTTTCGCCTGCCACAATTATACCAACATTGGCATGTACAATGGCGCACCCGGCAGGTCGCTCCCGGACATCGTGTCCTCCGCGACACCTGCACATCCATGTGCAATGGACTCGAACCTGCAACCCTCAGCTTAGAAGGCTGATGCCCAAACCATCATATGTCCCAGTTGAGCGCTCTTGCTCGACTGGATAGAGCATTCCGTCCGTACGTACTATATTGGCGCACCCGGCAGGACTCGAACCTGCAACCCTCAGCTTAGAAGGCTGATGCTCTATCCAGTTGAGCTACGGGCGCTTCGTTCTTGCAAAAATGGTCGGGGTGGAGAGATTCGAACTCCCGACCCACTGCTCCCAAAGCAGTTGCGCTACCAGGCTGCGCTACACCCCGAAACCGTTTAACCTGCTGATGTTACGGACTAAGCCAAATTGGGTCAATCCATTTACATCGCCTGGGCAATCAAAAACCCAATAAATTCAAAAGGCCACCCGCAGTGGGTGGCCTCGAAAAATTGGCGCGCCCGGAGAGATTACGTCGGGCTCGTGCCCTCCTCCCTTCGGGTTCGCTTCGCTCATTCGAAATTCGCTCCCGGCGAATTTGTCGAACTCTTACCGTTCGAATATCCCCGGTATTGAGCGAATAGCGCGGCCCCAATAGGGGCCGGCGAAATATTGGCGCGCCCGGAGAGATTCGAACTCCCGACCGCCCGGTTCGTAGCCGGGTACTCTATCCAGCTGAGCTACGGGCGCGCTGTTTTAACACTTACTCATCTCTCCTCCTCCGGAGAGATTATTCCGGGCATCCTGCCCTCCACCCTTCGGGTTCGCTGCGCTACGCGCAGTCTCATTCGAAATTCGCTCCCGGCGAATTTGTCGAACTCCCGACCGCCCGGTTCGTAGCCGGGTACTCTATCCAGCTGAGCTACGGGCGCGCGTGTTTCCCGCGCAAAATAGTACGCTTCGCGAGGGGTGCGAATTATCCGTGCGAGGCTCTTGATTGTCAACCATTCCCGGCACTATTTCACCGCGCCATCTGCCAATGCATAATTGACCCCTGACGCATATTATATGCGTGCTTGATTCATCGTTACCTGATAACATGGCGACCGATTTCGGAGAGGTGGCCGAGTGGCTGAAGGCGCACGCCTGGAAAGTGTGTATACGTTAATAGCGTATCGAGGGTTCGAATCCCTCTCTCTCCGCCATATTCCTAAAGGTCCTGCCGAAGGTAGGGGCTTTAGGAATACGACTGAGAGACAAGGTTTGAGAGCGCTGTGCGCAGCACCAAGAGTTCGATTACTGGGCAGGATAGCCCAGGAAGACGTCGACGCAGGCGACGCCCGCAGGGTGAGGGCCATGGAGGGCCCGAATCAATCCCTCTCTCTCCGCCAAAATACAGTAAAATTCCTGCCACAGGTGGGGAAACCAAATGCCAAAAAAGGTGTCATAGGAGACGCCTTAATGGCAAGGGCCAGGGATGGCCCGATTCTATTTTCTTATCCGCCAAAGATTCATACCCAATTCTCCACCACCAGATCAGGCACACGCCGGAACTCACGCACATTATTAGTCACCAAAACTGCCCCAACGCTTCGCGCATGAGAAGGGAAGGACATTCTGGCGTGTAGGAATACCACGCCTGTTCCAATAAGAATCTCGCTCATTGCCACCGAAACAACCGGTCTTGTGATTTTTCTGGCCGGCTATAGTATGTTCGCATTGATTCAGTCTTTTTACCGGCAGCCCACATGGCAATCACAAGCGATACCCTCCAAAACCTGAAAGTAATAGAACTTGCCTCAGTACTGGCAGGGCCGTCTGTGGGGCAATTCTTCGCCGAACTGGGCGCCAGCGTGATGAAGGTGGAAAACCCCAAAACCAACGGTGATGTCACGCGCTCGTGGAAACTCCCGCAAGAGACCCAGCCCTCGAATGAGTCTGCTTATTTTCTATCAGTTAACTGGGGCAAGGCGCACCTGTTCCTGGACATCACACTGGCGGAAGACTACGCGCATTTATTGGGGCTGATAAAGAAAGCAGACATACTTATCGCGAGTTATAAACCCGGCGATGCCCGCAAGTTAAAAGTGGACTATGACCACCTCAAAACCATTAACCCAAAGCTGATTTACGGAAGCATTACCGGCTATGGCGATGACAACCCCCGTGCAGGCTATGATGCCATCGTGCAAGCTGAGGCAGGGTTCATGCATATGAATGGACAGCCCCAGGGACCCGCAACCAAGATGCCCGTGGCCCTGATGGATATACTCGCCGCCCACCAACTGAAGGAAGGACTGCTGCTGGCCCTGCTCAAACGGAAGCAAACCGGAAAAGGCAGTCTGGTGGAGACTTCCCTGTTTGAATCCGCCGTTGCCTCCCTGGCCAACCAGGCACTCAACTGGCTCCATACCGGTCATATCCCGCAACGGTTAGGCTGCGCGCACCCGAATATATCACCCTATGGAACGGTTTTTTACGGCAGAGACAAAAAGCCACTGGTACTGGCTGTCGGAACGGACAGGCAATTCGTGAGGTTATGCGATGTGTTGGGTGTTTCGGAATTGGCGCACGATGAGAAGTTCAAAAAGAACCAGATGCGCGTGGTGAACAGTGATGAACTGAATGCAAGCTTAAGCCGTGCAATTGGAAAGTGGCCACGCAAGGCGTTATTGACTGAACTGGAAAAATCCCATGTTCCGGCAGGCGCCATCAATACCATGAAGGATCTGTTTGAGATACCCCTGGCCAAAGCGATGGTGCTGGATAACAAGGGCGTGCCGGGGTTGAAGCAGGTGGCTTTTAAAGTAAATCCATAGAGAACTAAAACTCCGGAACTGCCGCCCTAACCCCAGCCCCGCAGCCGATAAACCCCCTGCCCCAGCCACTCCCTCAGCGCTTCCGTGGTGCGCTTGAGCGCCTTGGACGTGGGCAGAAAATCAAACACTGTCAGCCGTGGGCGGTTAACCACCCGCACATCGACAGATACCGGAAATACACGCATGCCCAGTTTCTCAAAGGCCACCACGGAGCGCTTCATGTGTGCCGCCGAGGTCACCAGCAAGGGTCTGCCGCAGGCCAGTTTTTGAACCAGCGGTATGGAAAAGAGCGCATTCTCACGCGTATTGCGACTCGCCGTCTCCAGCACGATGGCCGAAGCCGGCACACCCCACTCCATCAGCAGGGTCTGAATTGATTCAGCTTCACTCTCGTCAAACGCAGACCAGGGCTGCCTGCCACCGCTGACAATGATCATTTCCACCCTGCCAACACTATAAAGCCAGGCCGCCTTGCGCACCCGGTCGGCGGCCGCCATCATATCGATATCGACCCTCGGTGCCAGCACCGGTTCAACGGCCCCTCCCAGTAAAACAATGCATTTGCTCGGTGGGATATCCGGCAAAAAAAGCGCCGGGTAATCCCGCTCGAGCCTGCCCAGCAGGGCATCGGCCACAAGCGGCATCGAGGCAACCCACAGCACCAGTATGGCGGCCACAAGAAAGGCAGACGACAGCTTGCGCCTGTCCCTGACCAGCAATACGAGCGCCACCAGCGACAGCTCAAGCACGATACCGATGGGGAGCACCAGCAGCGGCAGTATCTTGGCCAGGTAAATATCCAAAGTATTATCAACCTAACCAGTACGTGAGGCATACGACTGCGCGAAGGCCACACCGAGGATGGCGGCGTAGGTGACGGCGATGCCGGGCATTTGCAGGCTGAAGTCAAACAGGGAATGAATGGCGACCAGCACAGTGCCGCCGAGTACAGCGGTGGATTTAGCGCTGTGGAATTGCTGGCGCTTATAAAGTAACCACAACAGCACCAGCCCACCCGCCAGCGTACTGAAAAAACCACCCCTGGAATGGGTCAGGATCAGGGCCGTGGCACGATCGCGGCCAAACTGGAAGGCCAGGAAAAACACCAGCCCATAGCTCAGCAAACGCATCGCCGCCATCAGGCTATCCTGCGCAGACAGCGAAATACTCCCCGGCATCGGCGCGCCGGCCAGTAACGGCCCCAGTACCGCAGCGCTCATGCCCCACAGCGGGTGCTGCCAGCCGGCGGGCAGCCAGGCCACCGTTTGCAGCCACGCCCAGGCGGGCACGATGAGGAACAGCACAATCACGGGCAGCTTCAGCACAGTGGAAACCCGCTGTGGCCGAAAAAAGGAACGCAGCACCCAAACGAGCGTGATCACCGCGACCAGGAAGGACAGCAAGGTCCACGACCATTCGCGATTACTGCCAAGCGGCAGCGGCGCCAGCACCAGCAACACCAGCAACAACCTGTGCAGAATGGTATTGCCCACCTGGCTCATGATGAAGCCTCCATCGCAGCAATGACATCCGGGTTCTGATCGGACAGAACCGTGCGCATCAGGTTAGGCTCCGCCCGGCCGGTCAGGATCGACATCTTCCAGGCTGGGATCACCTGCTCTGCCGCATAGCCCAGCAAGGCCCTGGCCCGGGCGATACGCAACCAGGTACGCGGCCTCGCCGGCGCCCTCCGGACCGCTTCGAGGGCTGCGGCAACGGACTGCTCGAGAATCTGCCGACGCTGCCAATACGGCTTGCCGGCATCCTGGCCACTGAGGATGAGTAACTCGCTGAGGCCTTCCCAGTAACGGTAGTGGTCATACAGCTCAACCGAATGCCGGGCCCGCTCAATTAACGCATCCAGTTCCCCTGCCTTGATTTCACCGCTTTCCCAATACCTGGATATACCGGTATCCACCGGCAGGAAGTCGATGCTGGCCTGCAGTCGGGGCCACGAAAGCGACAGCAAAATGACGGCAGCTACGCCGATGATGGTGAGCAGGGTGAATTGGAAGAGTTGAGGTCTTAGCGGCATCAATGCCTCCGTTGCGTATCAGCAGATCATATTACGGCATGACATTTATCACATCCAAAATGATCAGAAATCAGGTCACCCCAGTAACCTTCATTATCATTCCACGATGCGGGGCCAAACAAAC
>VAPH01051978.1_pt1 | contig 15456 bp, 13 predicted proteins | sample 3393861 | NCBI WGS metagenome assembly VAPH01 (sample SAMN08290439, study PRJNA428436) | hydrothermal vent metagenome | isolation source: Deep-sea hydrothermal vent chimney | place: Atlantic Ocean: South-mid Altantic Ridge | reverse complement strand
GGGTGGGGTGTCCCCATGGCGACCGACATTGGGTTCTCGGTCGGCGTCATCTCGTTGCTCGGGACCCGTGTTTCGATCGGAGCCAAGCTGTTCTTATTGGCACTCGCCATCACCGACGACATCGGTGTGATTGCAGTTATCGCGATCTTCTACTCGGACAGCGTAGCAATGGGATACCTCGCTTCCGGAGTCATCGGGCTCGGCATCGTCTACCTGGCAGGCAAAGTCGGTATCCGTCACATGGGGTTCTACGTCGTGATGGGTGTCGCCATCTGGTTCTTTATTCTCGAGTCCGGCGTTCATCCGACCCTGGCAGGGGTTGCGCTTGGACTCTTGACCCCGGTGTTCCCGTACTACTCCGACGACGAGTACTACCGCCGGTCACAAAGCATTATCGGACGTTATCAAATGGATTCCGCGTCACCGCTCAAGCGGGATCGTGTCGACCATGGAGCGCTGCAGCTCGCGAAAATTGCGGAAGAGTCGGTGTCGCCGTTGGACCGCCTTGAGACAACTCTCCACCCCTGGTCTGCATTCGTTGTCGTGCCCCTCTTCGCTCTCGCAAATGCCGGTGTGAGTTTTGAGGGCATCAACATCGGTGAGGCGGTCACGTCACCGATCACGCTCGGCGTCGCGGCGGGACTCTTCGTCGGGAAGATCGTGGGGATCACACTATTCACCTGGATCGCGGTCAAAACCGGGATGGGGCGGCTCCCCCAGCGAACCGGCTGGAGTCAGATCGTCGGGCTTGGCGCCCTTGCCGGTATCGGTTTCACCGTATCGCTCTTCGTTGCGGAGCTTGCGTTCGACGACCTTGGAATCACCAACCTCGCGAAGATCGGTATCTTCCTGGGATCCGGACTCTCGGGAGTCGTCGGTTACATACTGTTGTCCCGGGGCAAGACACCCGAGGAAGAAATCGATGCAACGAAGGAAGACCTCGGTCTCTCTCCGGTACCTCAGTAGCCGTTTTCTCTAGACGAACGAGGAGGGTCGGACGTGTTGTCCGGCCCTCCTGCGCGTGGCGGTCGGAACAACACGACCAAGAAACACGTTGTGCTTCTGATGAGCGACACACCGAACTATCTCCGTGGGGCATGGTCCATTCTCAAGGCGCTCCGATCCCGTCACCCGAACGCGACCGGAAACGAATCAGTTGATCACACGGCGTTTGCGGAGATCCTCCTCCGGATGAAGGCGACCGGGCTGGCAGGACTCGCCGGCCTCACACCCTCGTTGGCGACCTATGTAACCCAACTAGAAGCCGTTGACCCGGACAGCCTTTCCCGGTCCGAGTCTCTTGCGTATTGGCTCAACCTCTATAACGCCGGAGCACTCGCCCTCGCGTCAGAGGCGCACCAAGCAGGTTTGACCAGCGTCTTGCGAACTCCGGGGATCTTCCACCGTGACCGGTTCACAGTGATGGGAGAACCGCTGTCGCTGGACGATGTCGAACACGGCAAGATCCGACGATTTCGTGACCCACGGATCCATGGATCGTTGGTGTGTGGATCGCTGTCGTGCCCGACGCTTCGACCGGAGCCGTTCACCGGCGGACATCTCGACAACCAGCTCGAAGACCAAATGCGGCGTTTCCTCGCGGGCGGCGCCGTAACGCTTGAGCCGGAACAGCGTTTGGTGTCAATGTCAAAGGTGTTCCAACTGTATGGCCCGGACTTCATCCGACCGACGGCAATGCCGGTGCTTCGACCGGCGCGAAAGACGACCATCCTCGGAGCGATCACACCGTGGCTCGACGATGAGGACCAGGCCCGTTTGGCGACAGCGGAATTCGCGGTGGCCTACCAGGACTACGACTGGTCACTCGCCTGCGTGGTGGCATAACACCCGATCGGTGCGGACCGCGCACTTGCGCACAAGGGTAGAATCCTGCCTACGGGTCTACTGCCGTCGTCGGAGCCGAAGGAGAGTCAATGTTCTACGTTTCTTTGATCATCACCGGGCTTCTCGCCATACTCGTCATCGAGGTCGTCCGCGATGTTGCCCAACGACCTCCCCGGGTCAAAGACGATCTGAAGACGCAATTGCCGACAAACACGACACCGTGAATCACGGCCCGGGTTCTGCACATGGGCGTTGACACCGCACCGCTGTTTGGCGCAATCGAAGCCGGCGGCACAAAGTTTGTGTGCGCGATCGGAACGTCGACGCGGGAGTACGTCGCGATAGCTTCAATCGCAACCGGCAGACCTGCGGATACCATGCAAGCTGTCATGGAATTCTTTGCGGAGCACGCCCCTGACGGATTGGCGGGCATCGGCGTCGGTGCCTTCGGGCCGATCGACGTCGACCCCTTTTCACCGACATACGGGACAATGCTCCCCACTCCGAAGGCTCATTGGGGTGGTTTCAACTACCTCGAAGCAATCGCCAAGTACACCGACACACCCGTCGCAATCGACACAGACGTCAACACCGCGGCACGTGGCGAGCTCGCGGCCGGTGCGGCGACAGATCTCAGTACGTTTCTGTACCTGACCGTTGGCACGGGCGTCGGCGGTGGCATGGTGGTAGACGGGAGGCCGCTAATCGGTGCGGGGCACCCGGAGATGGGCCACGTCACAATCCCGCGAGCGCCAGGCGACACGTTCATGGGTGGCTGTCCGTTCCACACAGATTGTCTCGAGGGCATGGCATCGGGTCCCGCGATAGAACATCGGTGGGGTCGCCCCGGTGGCCTCCTCGGAGAGTTTCAGACACAGGCAACGGAGTTCGAGGCATGGTACTTGGGGATCGCCCTTGCTGATTTCACCCTCACTCTTGCTCCCCAGCGCATCATCCTCGGCGGCGGAGTCTCGCGAATGGACGGCCTCATCGAACGTGTCCGTGACCGAATGCACAGACAACTCAAAGGATATGTCTATGGCCTTGCCGAAAGAGATGCCCTTAACTCGTTTGTGGTGCTCCCCGGTCTTGGCGATCGTTCCGGGATCGCCGGCGCGCTTGATCTAGCAAAGTCAGTTCGGAAAGCAACCTAAGAGACACCGCCAGAGGCTGCACTCTCGATTCGAGACAACGCCAGCTTGCGATATTCAGGGCTGATTTCGTAACCGACATAATGCCGGTCGATTTGCTGAGCGGCGATCGCCGTCGCTCCGGCCCCCATGAAAGGGTCAAGAACGAGATCGTCCTCGAACGTGTACAGCTCGATGAGACGCTTAGGCAGCTCAACCGGGAACGGGGCCGGATGACCGACGCGTTTCGCGGAGGCGGGTGCAATGTTCCACACGGACAGCGTTGCGTCCATGAAATCTTCCTTGGAAATGGAATCGTCGCCTTTGCGTTGGCGTGAGAACGACTCCTTGCACCCCACAATGATGTACTCGTGCAGGTCTCGCAGAGTCGGATTCTTCGCGGACTGCCAGGAACCCCATGCACAGGAACCCCCGGCACCTTTTGCCTTTTGCCAGATAATTTCGCCACGCAAAAGGAATCCAACGTCTTCGAGCAACCGGGCCACATGGTGGTTCAACGCGAGATATGGCTTTCTTCCGAGGTTGGCTACGTTCACAGCAACCCTGCCACCCGCCTCAAGAACGCGGTAGGTCTCGGTGAAGACGCGATGCAGCAGGTCCAGGTATGCATCAAGCGTAAGGTCCTCGTCGTATTCCTTACCGACGTTGTACGGCGGTGACGTCACCATCAGCGCCACAGTTCCATCGGGAATCTGCGACATTGACTCAGAAGACTGGCAGAAGATCTTGTCGAGGATCTTCGCCGGCGGGTCGTGCACGAGACCGGTCGTCTGCAAAACGGGAGCCGCGCCCGACATGCGCCGGCCGTAATACATCGATGCGTCATGGGACTCACGCTTCCCCGCACCGAAACTTGCGGTTGTTGTGGCCAAACCGGTTACCTCCTGGACGAGGAAGGTACACAGGATGTGTCCGAAATCAGGGGATTTCCGGTCGTTGGATACGACCGGCAAGTGCGCTACGGGCGCTGGGCCGCGACATAGGAACCGAGGACGCGCAGCTCGCTGAGTGTTCCGAGAGGCGGCTCAAGCACAGATTTCAACCCCTCCGGGCCAGGCTCATGGAGAAGATCGACGAAGAACCTGTACGACCAGGCTTCGCCGGATGGACGAGACTCAATGCGTGTGAGGTTCGCACCGCGCAGGCCCAGCTCTGTAAGTGCCAGGGCCAACGCACCCGGTGTGTGGGCCGTACGGAACAGGATCGTCGACTTGTTGGCATCTGCCGTCGCCTCGGGCCTTCCCGGTGCGAGTACGACGAAACGGGTGGTGTTGTGAGCCTTGTCCATCACGTTCTCACGGAGTACGACCAGGCCGTGTGCTGTTCCTGCCATCACGTTCGCCAGGGCCGCCACCGCCGGGTCCTGATTCTCCGCCACCTTTCGAACCGCACCGGCCGTGTCGTAGCTGGGTCGACCTTCGAGCCCCAGCTCAAGCAACGTCTCCTGTGCCTGGGCGAGCGCCTGGGGGTGGGATCGGACAACCTTCACGGTGTCGAGAGTTGCACCTGGGCAAGCGAGCAAAGCGTGGCGAACCTCCACGAGGTGTTCAGCAACGATCGAAATCGGGCTGTGGTCGCCATTGCCGGGAAGCCGATCCAGGACCGGTAGCACCGACCCGGTTGTGCTGTTTTCCACCGGTAACACCAGCTTGTTGATTTCTCCCGCATCAAGGGCGTTGAACGCCGCGACAAAACTGCGGAATCCGATGGCGTCCGCTTCGGGGAACAACTCCGTTGTTGCCCGGTAGCTGTACGAGTGGCTTTCGCCCTGATAACCGATCTGCATGGAAGACGACACTAGCGCCTTCTTGGGCCGGTGATGCAGGCGAGACGAACGGCCGGACCCGCGAACGGCGAACCTCCACTAGCGTAGAGATCGATTCACACGACGAAGCGCTGAAGGGGCTCCCGCAATGACTCACTCCTGGCTCGATGACGTTGTCGATGCGAACCGGAGGTTCCAGAACCGAATTCAACCTCAGCGGCTGATGGCTGAGGGCCCGAGTGGTCGAGCGGTCATCACGTGTAAGGACCCGAGGATCAATCTCGAAGCTATTGGAATCCGACCATTCGGGAATGACGGTTACCAGGACTCGCATGTCGCCGTTATCCGGACAGCGGGTGCCCGCATCGACGAACGGTCGCTGCTCGTGGGTGTGTTTCTGGCGGATATCACCGAACTCCTTGTCCTCGGGCACACCGACTGCGGCGTCAGCAGGGCCCACGGTGAGATTGAGGTGATCCTGGGACAGATGGAAGCTCGCCTCACGCCGGAAGCGATGGCAACCGTCCGTGACGAGATCGGCGATTCGGCAAACGATCTCCGTGCCTGGCTCAAGGCCTTTGAGGATCCCTTCGAAGCAGTCCGAGACGAAGTCGAGTTCATCCGCTCGCTCTCGTTTGCGCCGGCCGACCTCACCATCCACGGCGCGGTATACGACGTTGCCACCGGGGCAGTCGACTTCGTCTCCTGAGCGCGCCTCAGTCCCGAAGCCGGGAATACTCCATAACGCGCCCAAGGACATCCGGGCTTGCCTTGGCGACCGACCCGGAATCATACGGGGGACGGGGGTCGTACTCGATCATGAGCTGTGCGGCCTCGCTCGCCGTCCGGTCAAAAAGAATCTCGACGAGACGCAGTGCCATGTCGATGCCGCTCGATACGCCCGCGGCGGTAATGATCCGCTGATCAAGATGCTCGACAACCCGCGCGTCCACCGGTGTTGCACCGCGCTTTCTGAGTATCTCGTACGCACTCCAATGGGTCGTTGCAGTGAGACCATCGAGCAAGCCGGCGGCTGCAAGTACCAGCGATCCGGTACACACGGATGTCGTGAATTGAGTGGTCTCATGTGCGCCGGTTACCCAGTTCAACACGCGTTCGTCGTCCATCAGCGCGCGGGTACCGATGCCGCCGGGCATGACCACGATGTCTGGCCTGGTCGTCTCCTCGAAGGTCGCATCGACCATCAACCCTAAGAATCCGTTCTCCGTACGGATTTCACCACGCTCGTGACCGACAAACGTGATATCAAGGTCGGGAATGCGCTGGAATACTTCGTACGGCCCGATCGCATCGAGTGCGGTGAGTCGGGGAAAGAGCGGAATGGCTACCTGCATCTGCAATCCTTGGCTGTCGGGTAGGACGGAACATTAGGCATGGACCCGACCAACCGTACCCGGTACCTTCTGGAGACGCCCCGGTACCCGTTGATGACCATCCCCGGTCCGCGCGGGAACCAACCGGTGTCTACGTATCGACGAGACGGTCTGCCTCTTCGCTGAGCTCCAGCCAACGGTTTTCTGCGGCGTCAATGTCCGCAATAAGTGTCGCCAGATCACCGGATAGCTCAACAGTCCGCTCATAGTCGCCGGCAGCATCGCGCAGCGCACTCTCCAACTCTTTCCGGTGGCGCTCCAGACGCGGGATGCTCTTGGTCAACTGGTCGAACTCTCTCTGATCGTTGTAGGTCAACGTGCGTCGTCGCCGTTCCGGGCGGACCTTCGGGACATCGGGTTTCATCGCCCCCGGGGCTGCTCCGGCGAGACTCGCGGTCCGATACGCGGTCCACCCACCCGGATGATGGATAACCGAACCGTCCGGCTCGATCGAGAAGATGTCCGAGCACACGCGGTCCAGGAAGTAACGGTCATGGCTTGCCACGACGAGCGCCCCTTTCCATGCGTCGAGATACTCCTCGAGAACAGTGAGCGTCCCAATATCGAGATCGTTCGTCGGTTCGTCCATGAGGAGCAGATTCGGTGCTTCCATGAGACTCAGCAGCAGTTCGAGTCGGCGTCGCTCCCCTCCGGAAAGATCCCCGATTGTGGACTGCTGCTGGTCTCTGGTGAACTGGAACCGCTCAAGAAGTTGTGCACCCGAGACTCTTATTCCACTTTCTACACGCACCTCGTCCGCCTGTTCTCGAACCACTGCGTGGACTCGTGTGTCGGCAGGGATCGAGCGCGGGTCCTGGCCGTACCAACCGGGATGGATCGTCGACCCTATGGTGACCTTGCCCTCATCGGGTTCGATTCGACCCGCAATGAGATTGAGCAGGGTCGTCTTGCCGGCGCCGTTGGGACCGACGATCCCAATGCGGGCATCCTGGCTGAGTCGGTACTCAACGTGTCGCAAAACCCAGGTCTGACCGTAACGCTTACCTACGTTGTCAAGGTTGACGACCTTCGACCCGATGCGCCGCGACGGAAGATCGATACTGAGTTCCTGCCTGACGCTACGGTGTTGCTCGCCGATAAGGTCCTGGGCCTGGTTAACGCGGTACCGAGCCTTTGAGGTACGGGCCTTGGGCGATCGCCTCAGCCACTCCAGTTCGATCTTGATACGTTGTTGGCGACGGTGTTCAACCACGGCGTCGTGGGCGTCTCGTGTAGCGGCAGCTTCAAGGTAGTCCTCGTAGGTCCCTTGATGGGAAAACAGGGATCGCTCGTGGACCTCGACGACCCTGGTTGCAACCTGGTCGAGCAGATAGCGATCATGGGTGACAAGGAGCAGAGCCTCCGTACGAGCGGAGAGGTGGTCTTCCAGCCAGTCGATCGTGTCGACATCGAGGTGGTTGGTCGGTTCGTCGAGAATGAGCAGGTCGCAGTCTGTCGCTAGCACCACCGCCAACGCGAGCCGTTTTCGTTGCCCGCCGGAAAGCGTCGTGCATCGGACGGAAAGATCAGTCAGCGCCAACCGATCCGCAAGTGCGATCGCCTGCCTGTCGTCGCCCACAACGTCACCGACGCGGGCGTCAGCGGCGAACGTAGGATCTTGATCAAGCGCACCCACGCGCAAGCCCCTCGCACGAACGATCGACCCACCGTCCGGCTCTTCGGTCCCCGCGATGATCGCGAGCAGCGTCGATTTCCCCGATCCGTTCCGTCCGATCACTCCGATCCGGTCTCCCGCGGAGATTCCCAGAGAGACGTTCTCAAGTACCGGGTTCTCCGGATAGGTTTTGGAAATACCCTCAAGGCTCAACAGATGCATGCAAGGAGCGTAGGCCCATCTCCCGTTATGGCGTTAGCCGAGACCACCGGCGAGTTTCGCCGCCTCGGGCGAGCGCTTGAGCCGAACCATCGCCAACACACCGAGTGCGGGACCGATTGCCAACGCCGGGAAAGCCCACCGCCATCCCCAACTTTCGGCGAGCAACGGCACACCTTTGATCGTGACGAGGGTCAACAAGAACCCGATTGCGGTCTGCAGCGCCAGCGCTGTCCCCCGGTATTCGTCATCCGCGGTTTCGGTCACCATCGTCGAGAACTGGGCGGAGTCAGCGACCACGGTCACCCCCCACACCACAAATAGACCAACAACGAGAACCGGTGAGGTTGCGAAGACCAAGGGAGTGAGTAGTGCGCAAGTCCCGGAGATTGCCATGGCTCCACCGGCAACCTTCGTGCGCCCAACCCTATCGGCGAGCACACCGGCGAGCATCGACCCGATGCCACCCGAAGCAATGATGACGAACGTTGCGACCGGCACCCACCCTTCACCGTATCCCCCCGCAAGCGCTGACGCTCCAAGAAACGCCGCGGTCCATGTCCACATCGCATACAGCTCCCACATGTGCCCCAGGTACCCGAACGTCGACAGTTGCACGCCGCGGTTGCGAACCGCAGCTCCCACGTACGTCCACGAGAAACTTACGGGTGCGGTCTCATAGGGACCGTCGGTGACTCCAAACCACAGGATCAATGCTCCGACGGCGGCGAGGGCCGATGCCCCGACCAACACGCCCTGCCATTCAAAACCAAGGCCCCGAATGAGATGCGGTCCGGCACTGCCAATCGTGAGGGCGCCGACAAGAGTGCCGAGGGCCATGCCACGGCCATTGCGGAACCATCCGGCCATTGCCTTGAGACCGCTGGGATACACCCCGGCCAACATCACACCGGTCAGGAACCGCAGGAGGAATGCCGCCGCGAAGCTGCGTGGCCCCAGCGGAATGAGCAAGAGGTTCAGCCCCGCTCCGATAAGAGCTGCCGACGTGAAGAGTTTGCGTGACGCGATCGCATCGGGAAGCGCAAACACCGATGAAACAAGCGCACCCACAACGAACCCGATCTGTACGGTGAGGGTCAGCCAGGCTGCCTGGCTTGAAGAAATGTTCCACGCTTGTTGGAGTTGCGGCGCAACAGCCGACGCTGAGAACCACAAGGTGAGGGCGAGCAGCTGACCACCTGCAATAAACAGCAAAGCGCGTCTCTGTCCCGCGGGCCGCTCAGCCAACACAGGCTTTGGTGGCACAGGCTTTGGTGGCACAGGCTTTGGTGGCACAGGCTCTGGTTGCGCAGTCTCCGGTTTTGGATCGCCAGGACTCATTCCCGCTCTTCTTCCGTCTTCCAACACAGAGCGTTTACTTCGACTCAACTATTCCGCCACACCACCACGTATCAGCGACTCCGGTTCTCCAGCACACCAAGCCTTCCGGAGGACACTGCCGGGAACAGCGCTACATTCTTCTCTACCGACGACCTAGGACCCGCCCATTGACCAGTTGACGTGCCGCATGATGTTTGGCCTCGCTCGTTCGGGAGTCCTCGCGACACACGGACATAAGGGCTTCCCACACCTGGTTCCCATTGTGTTCGGAGTCGTGGACGATGACACGATCGTGACGGCCGTGGACCACAAACCGAAAACCACGACAAACCTGATGCGCCTTTCGAACATAACGAACAATCCACTCGTGTCGGTCCTCGTGAACGACTACCGCGAGGACTGGTCGACGCTGTGGTGGGCACGAGCCGACGGCACCGCCACCGTGACAGACAGTGTCGAGGATCGTTTGGCAGCGAGCCTCATTAGACGATACGAGGAATACTCCGAACGTCCACCCGAAGGCCCCTGGATCACCATCGAGGTTTCTCAGTGGTCCGGATGGTCGGCTGATACTGCGCGACTTGACGTCGGGGACGAGCACCCCTCGGGACGGTAATCGCAGCGGCGGTGACCGCCCTGACGTGCACCTACACCGATGTCACGCCTGCTCGCCAATCATCAGTACTCTTGGTACCACCATGAGTGATCACACCAACCCCACCTCCCACGACCCCGATGCCTTCGGATCGAACGACTGGCTCGTCGACCAGATGCATGAGCAATACCTCGACGACCCCTCCCAGCTCAGCGAGACCTGGCGTGCCTTCTTCGATAGCGGAGGCCTTTCTTCTCAAGACACAGCAGCGACTCCGGCAATGCCGACGCCTTCTCCGGTACCCGTACCGAGCGCGATGCGACCACCCGCTCCGCCCGCGGAACCCGCCTCCCCCCGGGAAACTACCGGTCCCCTCGCCGACCTTCCCGAAGGGAGCGTGGCGACCCGGCTCAAGGGAGTCCCGGGGCGAATCGCCGACGCAATGATCGATAGCCTGGCGGTCCCGACGGCCACGTCGTTCCGTACGTTCCCCTCCAAGCTGCTTGAGGTGAATCGCCGAATTCTCAACAACCAGCTCGCCCGTCTCACCAGGGGCGGCAAAGTCAGCTTTACCCACCTCATCGGGTGGGCGACGGTGAAGGCTCTTGCGTCGCGGCCCGCCATGTCAGCAACGTACCGCGAGGTGGATGGCAAGGCCTTTCACATCCGGTTCAACACCATCAACCTCGGCCTGGCCATGGATGTGCCGGGCAAGGATGGGGCTCGGTCTCTCATCGTCCCGAACATCAAGGGCGCCGACACGATGACCTTCCGTGAATTCTGGGAGACCTACGAGGACATTGTTCGACGAGCACGCTCAAACAAGATCACGGTCGATGACTTCGCCGGCACAACCGCGACACTCACGAACCCGGGCACAGTCGGGACAGAGCAGTCGGTGCCACGTTTGATGCCGGGACAGGGTGTCATCATCGGCGTCGGGCGCATTGGCTACGCACCGGAATTCGAGGGATCGGACCCCGACAATCTTGCTCGTTCCGGAGTCGGGCGGACACTCACCATGTCCTCGACGTATGACCACAGGGTCATCCAGGGAGCCGACTCCGGGATGTTGCTCCGCCATATCCACGAGCTCTTGCTGGGTGCCGAGGACTTCTACGACGAGGTCTTCGAGTCGATGCGGATTCCGTATGTGCCGGCTCGCTGGGCAGTGGACTCGAGTCCTCCCGCGGGCTCGGGCGAATGGGCCGAAAAACAGGCGAAGATCTTCCAACTCATCAACATGTACCGCAGCCGCGGTCACCTCATTGCAAACCTCGACCCTCTGAGCCAGAGCCCCCCGAAGATCCATCCGGAACTCGACCCGCTCACCTACGGCCTCACCATCTGGGACCTCGATCGTGACTTTGCGACGGGTGGGCTTGCGGACAGTACGCACATGAAGCTCGGGGACATCCTTGGTGTGCTCCGGGACGCGTACTGTCGCACTGCCGGAATCGAGTACATGCACATTCACGAACCGACGCAGAAGGTCTGGATGCAGGGCCATCTGGAAGGCCACAAGCAGGGTCCGACTCGTGACGAGAAGCTGCGGATTCTTGAAAAGCTGAACCAGGCTGAAGCGTTCGAGCGATTCCTCCATACGAAATTCTTGGGCGCTAAACGGTTCAGCCTTGAGGGCTGTGAAGCCACGATCCCGTTGCTCGACACAATCCTGACCGAAGCCGCCGAAGCAGGCATGGTGGATGTGTCGATCGGAATGGCACATCGCGGCCGGCTCAATGTCCTTGCGAACATCGTTGGGAAGAGCCTCGTGAGAATATTCTCCGAGTTCACCGGGAATATCGACACACCCCTGGATGAAGGATTCTCGGGTGACGTCAAATACCACCTGGGTGCGCACGGTGACCATACAGCGCCGTCGGGCGCCACGGTTCGAATCGAGGTCGCCGCCAACCCATCCCACCTGGAAGCGGTGGACCCCGTGCTCGAAGGAATTGTACGCGCCAAACAAGACGCCTTGGGTGAGGAAGGAAAGTACCTCGCTCTCCCGGTACTGATCCACGGCGACGCCGCGTTCTCGGGTCAAGGGGTTGTCGGAGAGACGCTCAACCTCTCACAACTCCACGGCTACGCGACCGGTGGAACCGTACACATCATCATTAACAACCAGGTCGGATTCACGACGGCTGCTCGCGACGCCCGATCCAGTCACTACGCCACCGATGTTGCCAAGGCTGTCGAAGCACCAATCTTCCATGTCAATGGTGACGACCCCGAAGCGGTGGCTCGGGTCGCGAAGATGGCATTTGCGTTCCGCCAGGCCTTCAAGCGCGACGTCGTCGTCGACCTCATCGGATACCGGCGACTCGGTCACAACGAGGGCGACGAACCCTCCTTCACACAGCCGAGAATGTACCGGATCATCCACAATCACGACACCGTGCGCAGCCTCTACCTTGAACGCTTGGTCGTCTCCGGAGACCTATCTCCCGATGAAGCTGAAGTCATCCAGGAGAAGTTCCGCAGCCACATGGACGATGCGCTCAAGGAGACGAAGGCCGGAAGCGTCAAGTCTGAGGGCCGTGAGCGTGGGAAGGGCACCACCGACGTTGACACGACCGTCGATCGAGAAATGCTCGATTTCGTAGAACGGCGGGCGCGAGCCTTGCCCGAGTCGTTTGAGGTGCATCCGAAACTTGCCAAGACACTCGATGATCGCGCGGCCCTGTATGCCGGTGGCCAACTGGATTGGGCATTGGGCGAGGCGCTTGCATGGGGGTCGCTCTCCATGGAGGGTGTGCGGGTTCGTCTCGCCGGAGAAGACTCCAAGCGCGGCACGTTCAGCCACAGGCACGCCAGCCTCGTCGATTTCAATACCGAGGAGGAGTGGATCCCGCTCCAGCACCTCGACGAGAACCAGGCGCAACTGCGCATCTATGACTCACTGCTGTCGGAGTTTGCGGCGATGGGTTTCGAGTACGGGTACTCGGTCCAGGACCCTGACACGCTTGTTATGTGGGAAGGGCAATTCGGTGACTTCGTGAACGGCGCCCAGGTGATCATTGATCAGTTCATCACGTCGGGCGAATACAAATGGAACCAGCCGTCCAGCCTGGTCCTGCTCCTGCCCCACGGGTTCGAGGGTCAGGGTCCCGAGCATTCGTCGGCGAGGCTGGAGCGCTTTCTCCAGAATGCAGCCGAGGACAACATTCGCATCGTTGTCCCGTCAACCCCGGCCCAGCATTTCCATATGATGCGCCGCCAGGCGCTTGCGTCGGAGAAGAAGCCGCTGGTCGTGATGGCGCCGAAGTCGCTGCTGCGGACCAGGGACTCCTACAGCTCGATCGAGGACGTCACCGATGCCGGCTTCCACAAGGTCATTCCCGATCGGGATGTGCCGAGTGGTGCCCGGAGGATCGTGTTGTGCCAGGGGAAAGTGTTCTATGAACTCGCTCGACATCGAGCCGCCGGCAACATCACCGATGTCGCCCTGGTGCGTGTCGAGCAGCTCTATCCGCTCCCGGCGGCCGACATCAAAGCCGCGATTGCACCGCACGACGGCGCCGAGCTTGTCTGGCTTCAGGAAGAACCCGCGAACATGGGTGCGTGGCGATTCATGTCGCGGTCCCTGCACGTTGAGGCGGGCCTCGAGGCTCGAGGTATCTACCGTAAGGAGAGCTCCAGTCCCGCAACCGGCCACTCGAAGGTGCACGCGGCCGAGCAGAAGAAACTCATGGATAGAGCCTTCGCAACCTAGCCTCCCCACCGCTCGAAACCACCTGCGGTATTGGACGCCGGAACGGGGACGGGCGGGGGTCTAGTTCAGGACACCGCTCACGGACCACCGGGTATCGGTGACGCATGACAGTGGGGGTTCAGCAATCCACTTGATCGAGTCGCGCCATTCCTGTGCACCAAGTCCGCCCTCATTGACGCTCGTGCCGCCACCGCCCAGGCGCACGACTTGGCCATCCTCGATCGTCACCGGACCACTGTTCGGGTCGGTGAACTGCACAGTGGCAGAACCCTTGTCCCATTGGATCCGGTTCGATGGCCAGACCAACAAGACCATGTCGCCGCGTTCCTCCAGTAGGACACATTCATCGGTAATCCGGATTGTTCCTTCGATCAACGCGTCGAGCCCGGCGTTGCCGGCCTGCACGACTGCCAGCGGACCCCACAACGTTTCGTCGTCCCCCGCACCTGTCGTCGTGGTGACGGACTCATCGGTCGAGCCCCCTGTCGCAGTTTCCGATTCGACTGAAGAGCCGCCGGCGCACGCACTCACTAGAAGGAGTCCCGCAACAGCGAGCACCCCCACGCGTCGATTCTGATTCATCAGTGTGACCTGCCTCGTTCGGGATTTCGTTCTATCTCTGCAATTCGACGTCTGTTACTCGGAGGAAGGTTCCCCGACTACTACGGCCGAGCCGGTGACACGGATCCCCGATTCCCACTCGGCCGGGATCCGAACCGAAATCCGGCTCGGTGAGCCCATGTCGTACCCCTGCAACACCTGCACGGTGCTGGGCACATCAACCAGGTCGTGGAACGCAAGGTACCCGCCGAACGCCGCCGCGGCGGCGCCGGTCGCCGGATCTTCGACGATGCCGCCGACAGGAAACGGGTTGCGGGCGTGGAACTCGTTGTCCCCGGTACGCACAAAACAGTCGACCGTCGTCCAGCCTTCGTGTTCCATCAACACTTTCAGGGCATCAAAGTCGTAGTCGAGGGATGCCAGAGTTGTACGGTCGCGCAGCGGCACCATCAGATGATTCACGCCCGCGTTGGCGACCGCAGGAGGAAACGCGGAATCGAGATCATCGGTGCCGTAGCCGAGCGCGCCGAGTGCCGCGGCAAACGCTCCGTCGGTGAGGACCCCTTGGGTCGGGGGCACTGACGTGAGCGTCACCCTCATACCGGCGTCGGCATCGATTGTGACCTCGACCGGTATCTCGCCGACGTTAGTCCGGAACACATACATTCCGGGACCGAACCGCTCCCCGAGGATGCTGCCGGCGCCAACCGTAGCGTGGCCACAGAAGTCGACCTCAATTTGCGGTGCGAAATATCGGGCGTGCCATACCGAAGGGTCGTCGGTCCGGGCCAGGAAGGCAGTCTCCGGATAGCCGACTTCGGCCGCGACCGCCATCATGTCGGCATCCGTGCCGTGCTCCCCGATGACAACTCCGGCCATGTTGCCTCCGGCCGGGTCGGAAGTGAATGCTGCAACGTGAAGGGGTGGGTTCATGGGGAGACACTAACGACCGACAAACGGCTCAACGACACCCACGATCTCCGAGTTTCTTGCGCATGCGCGGAATCGGGGTAGGGTTTCCACAAGGCGAGCGGGGTAGGAACCATACAAAAGGGGTTTCTCCGCATGGCTTTATTCCTCCGACTCGCACTTGCGTTCGCATTGCTAGGGACGACCGCAACCGTCGTGCAAGCAGCCCCCGGTGATCCGATCACACCCGCGGACACCCGCGTTGACGCCACATTTGTGAACCTCGGTGTGACATGGACCGTGAGCGGCGACACGAACCTCAACTCGACCATGACGATGC
>VAPH01000214.1_pt1 | contig 15462 bp, 14 predicted proteins | sample 3393861 | NCBI WGS metagenome assembly VAPH01 (sample SAMN08290439, study PRJNA428436) | hydrothermal vent metagenome | isolation source: Deep-sea hydrothermal vent chimney | place: Atlantic Ocean: South-mid Altantic Ridge | reverse complement strand
TCCGTTCGACTTGCATGTGTTAAGCACGCCGCCAGCGTTCGCTCTGAGCCAGGATCAAACTCTCATCTTTTTTCCTTTGCTCTCTTACCTTGTTTCTCTTTAAATCAACGGGACCTGCTTTTTAGTTCTCAAAGAACAATAATGAAACTTTGTAATTTTCTACATTATGGATAAAAAAGGTCAACAGGACACAGAAATCCTTCTTGTAGATAAATTGATTTATTTTTTTGATCCCCGCGATACCTGCGGGAATCCTGGGCCTCTGAGGCTTTTCTCTAAGTGGGTGTCTTGATAAATGTTTCAGGCTTTCCCTCCAGCCTTTTAGAGCTTTCAGGCCTTGCACACCACATTTACCGCTGACTCCCATACCTTGGATGTTCTCTCGAGCCCCTAATAAACCCTGATTAAGGTATCGCGGAGAAAGCGAGCAGCTTCATCAAATAATACCCTTCAAAGAACTTTACTTCTTCCTCTTTATAATTTAAGAATATACCCTTAAGATAAATAAGTCAAGAAACTAATCTAACACACTTGAGCAGAAAAAAGCAAATTTTATATAAAAACTACCCTTATCTTATAAAATCATACAAAAGCACTCGAAATTATTACTTGTCAACCTGCTGCCAGACGGGCAAAGGAGAGTAATGGAGAGGGATAGATACCTATAAATATAACCGCAAGTGTGGTTATAAGGAGTGCAAGACCAAGGGAAGGAGAGAGGGAAAGGGTAACAGCTTCCCCTTCAGGCTCAAGCATATACATATACATTACTACCCTGAGATAGAAGTAAGCGGAAATAGCACTGAATATGACGGCAACTACTGCAAGCCATATATACCCTGCACCAATAACGGCCTTAAAGAGATAAAACTTGCCGATAAACCCGGCTGTCGGTGGAATACCTGCAAGTGAAAACATGAATATAAGCATCATGGCGGCTGCAAGGGGATGGGTTCTGGCAAGCCCCTTATAATCCTCAAGCTCCTCCCCTTGAAACCCCTTACTTCTGAGCATTATAACAACTGCAAAGGCACCTATATTCATAAAAGCATAAATAAAGAGATAGTTCATCATGGCAGCGATCCCCTCTGTACCGCCTACAATAATCCCGAGAACGGCATACCCTGCATGTGCCACCGAGGAGTAGGCAAGCATCCTCTTTATATTGCTCTGCTGTATGGCTATTATATTACCAACCGCCATTGTCAGTATGCTCAAAACAATCAATATACCGGTCCAGTCTGCACTAAGCGGGCCAAAGCCCGTCAAAAAGACCCTCCCGAACGCTGCAAACCCGGCAGCCTTTGGCCCCACAGACATAAAGGCAGTGATGGATGTCGGTGCTCCCTCGTATACATCCGGGGCCCACATATGAAAGGGGGCGAGGGCTATCTTGAACCCAAAGGCAACCATAAGGAATATGATTGACAGGAACATGGGGGTGTTCAGCCCCTTCTCCGCCACTGCTGCCCCTATGAGAGAGATATCCGTTGTACCCGTCAGCCCGTAAATCATCATTATCCCGTAAAGGAGCAAGGCAGATGAAAACGCACCAAGGAGGAAATACTTGAGGGCTGCCTCGTTGCTCCTTATATCATGACGGATAAAACCCGCAAGGACATAGGTGCTGAGGGCCATTAATTCAAGGCCCAGATACAGGACTATCAGGTCTCCTGCAGAGGCCATTATCATCATCCCAAGGGTTGAAAACATGATAAGGGCATAATACTCGCCGTGATTTGCCTTCTCAATCACAAGATATCTCATTGAAAGCAGGACGGTAAGGATCAGATTTATGAAGAATATAAATTTAAAAAAAACGCTGTAGCCGTCTGATATAAACATCCCCCCGAATGCCTTGCCAAAAGACTGCGGGATATAGTAGGCCACAATGGCAACGGATACAATGCTCAGGATCCCGGCCATCTCCTTTTTCCTGATAACAAGCTCAAACAGGAGAACCAGGAGGGCGGAAGCTGCCATGATAATCTCGGGCAAAAGCGGCCCGATAGTGGATATGTTCATATCAATAACCTCCTGTCATGCCCTTGATTGCCATCATGGTATCCGATACACCATAATTGACTCTCTCAAGCAGATGGTTGACACTTACATGCATAAAGCTCAGGAATGTATCGGGATAAATGCCGATCCAGAATACAAGAACCGTTAGAGTCAGAAGGGGCAAGGCCTCTCTCAGTCCCATCGGCTCGATCCGGGCTATGTTTTCATTTAATTCATTGAAAAAGACCCTCTGATATAACCAGAGCATGTATCCGGCACTGATTATAATGCCCGTAGCAGCAAGGACACCAACAAGCTTCTTCGCCTTAAGTCCTCCGAGGATTACCAGAAACTCGCTCACAAAACCATTAAGGCCCGGAAGCCCTATTGATGCGAGGGTAAAGAGCATAAAAAATCCGGCATACACAGGCATAACACCGGCAAGCCCTCCGTAGTCACTGATCTCTCTTGAATGGGTCCTCTCATAGACTATCCCCACACAGAGGAAGAGCGCCCCGGTCACGATCCCATGGTTTATCATATAGAGTATCCCTCCCTCCATACCCTGGGAGTTGAGGGCAAAAATACCAAGGGTTACAAAACCCATGTGACTGACCGAGCTATAGGCAATTAATCTCTTCAGGTCCGTCTGTGCAAAACAGATCAGTCCGCCATAAATAATGGCAACTACCGAAAGGCCGAGCATCACGGGTGTCATTGCCCTTGCTGCATCAGGAAAGAAGGGAAGGGAGAACCTCAAAAAACCATACGCCCCCATCTTTATGAGGATTGCTGCCAGTATCACACTTCCCGCAGTCGGGGCCTCGGTATGAGCATCAGGCAGCCAGGTATGTAAAGGAAACATGGGAACCTTAACGGCAAACGCGGCAAAAAATGCCCAGAAGAGCCACAACTGCAGGTTATAAGGCAACGCCATCTGCGAGAGTTCAGGGATATTAAACGTCCCTGTCTTGAGATAGAGGACAATAATACCGACAAGCATGAACACGCTTCCAACCAGGGTAAAAAGAAAGAATTTTATCGCTGCATAGACCCTTCTCGGGCCTCCCCATACCCCGATTATCAGATACATGGGTATCAGCACTGCCTCCCAGAAGATATAAAAGAGGAAGAAATCGAGGGAGCAGAAGACCCCGATCATTGCACCCTCAATCAGCAGAAGGGAAACATAGAATTCCTTTACTTTTATCTTGACCGAGTTCCACGAGATAAGGACACAGAGGATCGTGATCAAGGCACTCAGAAGGACAAAGAGGACGCTTATTCCGTCAATACCGACATAATATTCTACGCCCCATGCAGGTATCCAGGGCTTACGTTCCACAAACTGCATCATATAGGTTGTCTTGTCGAATTCCGTAAAGAGGGGTAAGGAAAGCACGAGGGTAAGGGTACTGAAAAACAGCGCAGTCCACTTTACAACACTCTCCTGGTTCCTTCCTATAAGGAGCATGAGCAGTCCACCAAAAACCGGCAAGAAAATAACCGTTGAAAGCACCGGGTATCCTATTTCCATTTATCTATTCCCCATATCATATGTCATTTGTACACTATTTACCAATGACCACCAGGGCTATTGCCAATATCAGAACCAACCCAAGGGCCATCATTGTACCATAACTCTGCAAGCGACCATTCTGAATCCTTCTGACCTTTGCCCCGAACCAGTTAATAAGTGCCGGCACCCCGTTTACTATTCCTTCAATGATAACACCGTCAGTCAACCCGACCAGCACATACCTCGAAAACAACATGGTTGGACGCACCACGAGCACGTTATATATCTCATCCACATAGTACTTGTTATACAATATCTTGTGTGTAAGACCATATCTCTGGGCAAGTCTTACCGGTATTTCCCGCCTCTTTATATAGAACAGCCACGCAACGGCTATCCCAACCACTGCTATAACTACGGAAAATGTCATTACCATGGCCTCTGTTGAGTGAGCTGCCTCAATCTCGGGATGTCCCAAAACAGGCTTCATAAACTCAGCAAACCAGTTCGCGTATTCACCCCCTGTGATTGACGATATGAGCGGAGGTATCCCTATCCAGCCCGCTGCAACCGCACCTATGCAAAGTATGATCAGCGGGACAGTCATCGTACCGGGAGATTCATGCAGGTGGTGTCTCTGTTCCTCCGTCCCCCTGAATTCTCCATGAAAGGTGAGGTATATAAGCCTGAACGAGTAAAACGCCGTAAGCAGGGCTGCCAACGTGCCCAGAGCCCAGACAATCCTCCCGACACTTCCTCCATTAAATGCTACCCAGAGTATCTCATCCTTGCTGAAAAATCCGGCAAATGGAGGAATTCCCGAGATGCTCAGAGAGGCAAGCAACATGGTAACGTAAGTTATGGGCATATATTTTTTAAGGCCTCCCATCTTCTGCATATTCACCTCTCCTCCCATGGCATGCATAACACTGCCTGCACAGAGGAAGAGCAGTGCCTTGAAAAAGGCATGAGTATAGAGATGGAAGATACCTGCACCATAGGCACCTACACCACAGGCTATGAACATATAGCCAAGCTGACTTATGGTGGAATATGCTATCACGCGCTTTATATCATTCTGAACAAGGGCTATGGTAGCTGCAAACAGGGCGGTTATTGCCCCAACCATGGCAACAACACCCATGGCAACCGGTGAGAGACTAAAAATGGGATTAAGCCTGGCTACCATAAAAACACCCGCCGTGACCATGGTAGCAGCATGGATGAGTGCACTGACAGGGGTGGGGCCTTCCATGGCATCAGGCAGCCAGACGTGAAGCGGAATCTGCGCAGACTTACCTACTGCCCCACAGAACAGAAGGAGGGCAATCAGGGTTATAATGTTAATCTGCATACCGAGGATATTTATGGATTGGGCTGCCATGCTTCCTGCACTCTCAAAGACAGGGAGGTAAGTAAGAGTGCCAAAGGTAAGAAAGACCATGATAACACCAAGGCCGAAACCAAAATCACCAAACCTGTTTACTATAAATGCCTTCTTTCCTGCGTTTGAGGCTGATTTCTTCTCATACCAAAACCCTATCAACAGATACGAACACAGCCCCACTGCCTCCCAGCCAAAATATAACTGGAGAAAATTATTTGCCGTAACAAGCATAAGCATGGAAAAGGTAAAGAGGCTCAGGTATGCATAGAACCTGGCATAGCCCGGGTCCTCCTGCATGTACCCGATTGAATAGACATGGACAAGAAAACTGACGGATGTAACCACTATAAGCATGACCACTGTTAGCTGGTCAAACATAAATCCGATGGATACCTTAAAATCTCCGGAGACTATCCAGACATACAGGTCCTTATTGAGGGTCTTGCCTGAGAGAACATCGATAAGAACCATTACAGAGACCACAAGGGAGCCTGCTACGGCAAGCGTTGACGGCCAGTGTGCCTGCCTTCTTACTACTTTCTTACCGAGTAGCAGGTTAAAGAAGAAGGCCCCGAGCGGTAACAATGGTATCAGTAAGTAATATTGCATAATCTCCTCATCTGATCGACAATCGACAATTGACGATTTTCAATTTCCATCATCCCTTCATCTCAGCGATTTCATCCGCATGCAGTGTAGCCTTGTTTCTGAACATGGCTATTATAATGGCCAGTCCAATGGCTGCCTCTGCAGCGGCAACGGCTATTACAAAAAAAACGAGTATCTGACCTCTGAGGTCCTGCATGTAATGACTCAGGGCAACGAGGGATATGTTGATGCCGTTAAGCATCAACTCTATGGATAAAAACATGATTATTATATTGCGCCTTGCAAGAAAACCGAATACACCTATTGCAAAGACCACACTGCCAAGCCATAGATACCAGTATAAAGGCACCATATACGAACCTCCACTTTATCCTGCTGTTTAACGTTACCGTCTGTCGTCCGTCGGTCACGAGGCCCGTTTCGTCAGGCGGTTACGTCTTCTGTCTCTTTCACGTAACCCATGGACGTCTCACGATACGGGCTTCGTCACCGTTTAACGTTACCTCCCGCCGGTCACGTCCTGAGCCGCTTCTTTGCAAGAAACACGGCGCCTACTATTGCTACAAGAAGAATCAGAGAGGCAATCTCGAAAGGCAGGATATACTCTGTAAAAAGCACCTTCCCAAGCGCTTTTGTATCCGTTACCTTTTCGATAGCCTCAATACTCCATGGCCCTTTAAACCCCACCTTGAATCCCGCAAGCCCCACCTTCAGGACAATCATAATGCCTGCGGCAATTAAGAGTCTGACAGGCCACCCACCTGTAAACTCCTTAACCCTTATCTCCTCTTTCAGGTTCAGCAGCATAACCACAAAGAGGAAGAGGACAAGTATGGCCCCTGCATAAACAATCACCTGAGTGGCAGCCAGAAACTCTGCATTAAGCAGCAGATAAAGTCCTGCCACGTGCAGAAACATCAGGAGCATCCACAACACACTATGAACAGGGTTCCGGCTTAAGACAACAAGAATGGACAGAAGGATAACAGCTCCTGCAAGGTATCCAAAAAACCACTCAACCACTGAAACCTCCTATTATTCTTCCCTTAAACATCGCCTGACCTTCAGGTGTTTTATAATGGGTGTCCTTCGGGTTCCAGAAAGTGTCAAAATACCGAAACCCGTCTTCACCCATATATTTATCCCAGTTCTCAAGGAGTCTCTCTTTTGTCATGTAAATAGCATCCCTGCTGTAGTCTGCATACTCATAATGGGGAGTCAGGGATATCGCCCCATAGGGGCAGGCCTCAACACATAAGGCACAAAATACGCACCTGAGGACTTCAATCTCATATCTGTCCACTACCTTCTGATGTTCAGAGCCCTCCGAGGTATAGACATTGATGCATCTCGATGGGCATATCGCGGCACACAGCCCGCAGCCCACGCATTTTGCATCACCGGTTGCAGGATTACGCACAAGCGCATGAAGTCCCCTGAACCCTAAGGCTGCGGGCCTCTTCTCTTTTGGATACCTCCTTGTCACAGGTTTTGTAAAAAACCTGCTGAGGGTCAGGGCCATACCCTTTATTATCTCAACAAGGAAAACCTTTTTTATCAGTTCCTTCAACGTCATCTCAGCTCCTAACAGGTCATTATCGTGTTACAGCTTACTAAATCCATAATCATGAATTCTCAACCTGAAACTCTCAATTCACGGCCACCTTTATTATCCCTGTTATCAATATATTCAGTAGTGCAAGCGGAATCAGCAACTTCCATCCTATAGCCATAAGCTGGTCATATCTGTATCTTGGCAGAGTGGCCCTTATCCAGTAATAAAAGAAGATGGTAAAATAGAGTTTCAACAGAAACCAGACAATTCCGGGAACATATTCGAGGAACGGAAGAGCTCCTGTGATAAAATGTGGAATCGTCCAGCCACCAAGAAAACATGTAACGGCAAGAGAGCCCATTATCATCATTCCTATATATTCTGCAGCATAAAAGAGGGCAAACCTCATCCCGCTGTATTCCACAAAATACCCGGCCACAAGCTCATTCTCTGCCTCCGGGAGGTCAAAAGGGGACCTGTTTGTCTCTGCAACCGCAGCAACAACAAACACAAAGAATCCGAGTATCTGGGGCACTGCAAACATACCGGTGGGGTAGTCGGCCTGAGCGCGAACAATATCTGAAAGGTTCAGTGAGCCTGCCATCATTATTACACCCACAAGGCTAAGCCCCAGTGCCACCTCATAACTGATAACCTGAGCAGCGGACCTGAGACTGCCGAGAAAGGAGTATTTTGAGGAAGAAGCCCAGCCGGCAAGGATTATTCCATAGGTACCCACCGATGAAACGGCAAGTATAAACAAGAGCCCGATGTTTATATTGGCAATAACAAAACCATCAAAAAAGGGTATAACTGCAAGGGATGACAGTGCGGCTGTCAGTGATATTATGGGGGCCAGATAAAAGACCGGCTTGTCCGCATTTGTGGGGATGATATCCTCCTTGAAGAAGAGTTTGAGCATATCCGCAACCGGCTGCAATAGCCCGTGCGGCCCCACCTCCATCGGCCCCATCCGCACCTGCATATGTCCTATCACCTTACGCTCAAAATAGGTTGCATATGCAACGTGAAACATGGCCACGGCAATGACAATAGCAATCTTCAGGACAATGCCCCCTATATTCAAAATCAGATCAAAGCTTCCCGGTTGCATCAAAAACTCAAAGACATTCATACCCGAACCTTCTCCACTCTCACAGTATTATCCTTGATGTATAGAGACCCGATAGCGGAATTTATACCGAAACCAATCAACCCCATAGCCCCGGAGCCCTCAAAGGTATTGGAAAGGAACACCTGACCATCGGGTACGTCTTCACTTAATTTTACCTTCAGCTCAAGCACCCCGCGTTCATTGCTTATCCTCGCCTTCTCACCCGCTGCAAGTCCAAGTCTCTCCGACATCAAGGGATTTATCATTAAATAAGGCTCAGGATAAATACTGAGCAGGGCCTTGGATCTTCTGCTGAATGTACCCGAATGATATAATGTTTTCTCTATCATTAAATAAGGCTTTTCGGAACTCCTGATGCGGGGCAGCCCATCAAGTCCCTCAACTGAAAAATCACCTTCCATGCCCCTTAAGGGTTCGCCATAATAGGGCCAAAGGGCCTTCCCGTCTGCAATATCCTCGTAACTGAGCCCGGCGTGCAGGGCTGAGACATGCATTATCTCCTCCCACACATCCTCCACCCTGTGGTATTTCCTTGTCACTCCGAATCTCTCTGCAATATCTGCAATGATCTTCCAGTCATCTCTGCCATAGGATGCCATCCTGCCTCTCCTGGCCTTCCTTACCCTCTGCACCCGCCTTTCAAGGTTTATAAATGTCCCCTCTTTTTCAGGCCAGGCCGTTGCCGGCAAAACCACATCCGCAATCGCGGCAGTCTCCGTAAGATGAACATCCTGAACCACAAGCAGGTCCAGATTCTCGAGTGCCTTTTTCACCTTTGCACTGTCGGGAATATTAAAGAGGGGGTTCTCACCCATAACATAGAGGGCCTTCAGCCCACCCGTCTCCGCCTCATCTATCATCTCAAAAAGGGTCAATCCCTTATCTTCCGGTGCCTTCAGACCAAGTGCGCCCTCTATCTTATGTCTGAACATCTCAAGTTCAACCGGTCTTCCACCGGGCAGGAAATCCGGCAGACACCCCATATCAATCAGGCCCTGATAATTCGGCCTCTCGCAAAGGAGGAAAATCCTCGCATTTATCAGATAGGCTATCGCACCAAGAAGGAAGAGGTTTTTGGATGCCCTTTCCCTCTGTATGATATCAGGACCTATAACTACAACAGGAGTTGCCATCCCTGCAAGGTCATCAGATGCCCTCGCAATATCTTCAGGTGATATCCCCGTCATGCCCATATCCTCATCTGAAGGTGTCCCGAGGCTATTGAGTTTGGCCTCTATTGCCGTGTTCTCACCACTGGGCGTCTTGCCTTTCAGGAGTCTGCCTACAATGGCTGAGAGTACAATCTCCTCTGAGTATGGCGTAGGTATTAATTTATAAGCTACAAACCTTTTCAACCCTCCCGGGGTACCAAGGGCTATAATTTTCCCACCATTTTTCCAGGAAGCCCTTATCTGAAGCCCGAGTATCGGATTTATCGTCGTGGGGTCGCCACCGACAACAAGGACACCATCTGAATTGGCTATTCCGGAGATAAGGTTTGCCGTAATTCCCTGCCCGAATATCCTCTCAAGATAGGCCTCTGCCGGTGCATAATAATTCCTTGCAGAGGAGTCAATATTGTTTGAACCAATGACAAACCTGATAAATTTCTGCAACAGGTAATTATCTTCATTCGTACATCTTCCCGAAGCAACGGCACCGACAGCTTTTCCGCCAAACGCATCCTTTATCTCTTTAAGGCGCCTTGCTATAAAGGTGATCGCCTCTTCCCAGCTTACCTGCTTCAGGTCTCCGTCCACCTTCATAAGGGGAGTGGTAAGCTGCTGCTCACTCTCAATATTTTCATAACCGAATCGACCCCTTACACACAAAAGGCCTTTATTGAACCCGACCCCCGCCCTTGGTATGGCCCTTATTATGGAGTTTTCCCTCATTTGCAGAACCATGGAGCAACCCACGCCGCAGAAACCACATACAGTCTCTATCTCTTTCTCAACAAACCAGGGTCTGTAACTATGCCTGTGAAGTCTCGACATGATCGCGCCTACAGGACATACCGTGAGACAGTTGCCACAATATTCACAGTTGTATTTACCCCCGGAGAAGGGCTCAACAAATGAATGACTGCCCCTTCCCGTCACTGAGATGGAATACGATGCCTGAAGGTCGTTGCACATCCTTACACACCTCGTACAGAGTACACACCTCTCCATATTCCTCACAATAATCGGGTCATCAAAGCTCTCCGGGTGCCGTCTCTTACCCTCGGCAAAACGACCGGCCTCAGGCCCGTAGCGAGCAACAAGGTCCTGCAGGTCACACTCCCCTGCCTTGTCGCAAAAGGGACAGTCAAGGGGGTGGTTGATGAGCAGGAATTCGAGTATTGAACGTCTTGCAGCCTTGATCTGATCCGTCTCCGTCCTGACCACCATCCCGTCCGCCGTCATAAGGGTGCATGAAGTCTGCAACCTGGGAAGCTTCTCTACCTCCACAAGGCAGAGCCTGCAACCGCCAAAGGGGGTAAGGCCCTCAAAGTAACAGAGCGTAGGTATCATGATACCCGCCTGTTTGGCCGCCTCAAGAACAGTCACAGGGCTTTCAAGCTCAACATCTTTTCCGTCTATGGTTACCTTAATCATCTTCCTTTTATTCCGGTTACAGGTCGTGAGCTTCAGCTTTTAAGCCCCTAACCCCTGATTATCCAGCACTCTATAAGCCTTCACTTACCATACATTTTTTATTCGTGATATGATACCTGAACTCATCGGAGAAATTCTTTATAAAACCAAGCACAACACCTGCAGCACCATCACCTAATGGACAAAAGGTCTTACCGGTAATGCTGAGGGCGATATCCTGCAGCAGCTCTATATCATTATCACGGCCAAATCCACCCTCTATCCTTTCAAGGATATTTTTCATCCAACCGGTACCCTCGCGGCAGGGGGTACATTTACCACACGATTCATGCTCGAAAAACTTCATCGCCCGCCAGCAGACTTTCACCAGGCATACAGTCTCATCAAAGACCATTACCGCACCTGAACCAAGCATACTGCCGCGCTTTGGAAGATTAACAAAATCCATGGGGCAGTCTATCCCGTCGGGTGTCAGTACCGGCGTTGAGATACCCCCCGGTATCACTGCCTTGAGTTCCCGGCCACCACGGATACCACCGGCATGGTCATATATAATCTCCTTGAGGGTGGTTCCCATCGGCAACTCATAAACACCGGGGCTTTCAACACAACAGCTTACGGAGAAGAGTTTCGGCCCGGGACATTCAGGGTTTCCTATTGCTGCGTATTTCTCAGCACCTATGGAGACAATTAACGGTATGTTCGCCAGTGTTTCCACATTATTGACAATTGTAGGCATCCCCCAGGCACCGACATTAACGGGAAAAGGAGGCTTGATCCTCGGCTGCCCCCTCCTGCCCTCAATTGAATCGATCAGTGCAGTCTCCTCTCCGCAGATATAGGCCCCGGCACCCTGATGAACGCTAAGGTGAAACCCGATACCCTTCCCGGCTATATCATCTCCAAGATATCCCTTTGCGTATGCCTCTTCAATGGCCTTCTCAAGGACAACCTTTGCATAAGGGTACTCACCCCTGAGGTATATGTAGCCCCTTTCCGACTTAAGGGCATGGGCGGATATTACCATCCCTTCGATAAGGAGGTGCGGGTTCTTTTCAAGTATGGGCCTGTCCTTAAAAGTCCCGGGCTCGCCTTCATCAGCATTACAGATAAGGTATTTCGGAAATTTCAGGTCTCTGGAGGCAAAATCCCACTTCATACCCGTAGGAAAACCTGCCCCTCCCCTGCCCCTCAGCCCTGCTGCCTTGACTTGTGCAATAATATCCGAAGGCTCCATTTGAAGGGCCTTGTTCAGGGACTCATAGCCGCCAACCTTCAGGTATTCCTCAAGGCCGGCCGAATCCGGATTTTCGATGTTTTTTAATAGAAACTTTTCCATAATTTTAATAAGTTCAGCTACGAATAGACACGAATTCACACTAATTGCTTACTAAACAAAATACTTGCTACAGATTTCTTGTGGCCGGATAATTCAAGTCTTATTTATACTCCTCGAGTATCTCCACTATATTGTCCTCTGTAAGGTCAGAGTGAAAGTCTGTATCTACAAGCATTGCAGGTGCCCTGTCACAGGCTCCTATGCACTCCATTATCACTAATGAAAATCTTCCGTCCCCGGTCGTGCCGCCGGGTTCAAGCCCGTATTTACCCTTCAGGAAGCCCACAAGACTTTCCGCACCCATAATCATGCAGGCCACATTGGTGCATAGCTGTATAAGATGACGCCCCATAGTCCGGTGCTTATACATGGAATAAAAAGTTGCAACCCCCTTTACAGTGGCCTGCGGCAGGTTCAGGGCATCAGAAACCCTCTCGAGGGCCTCCTGGCTCAGCCAGCCTGCATCTTCCTGTGCAATATAGAGTGCAGGGAGCAGGGCACCCCTCCGGTCGGGGTACTTCTCTGATAAAACTCTTATCTCTTCAAAAATATCCATAATATATTAGTTTTCTTGACTTTCAGCTTTTAACTTTCTGCTTTCAGCTTTTTTATTATTACCTGTCGCATTCTCCAAGCACTATATCGATTGTGCCGATATTGGCTACAACATCAGCCACCATCCCACCCTCACAGAGCCTCGGAAGTAACGAGACATGGACAAAGGAAGGGGCCCTTACCCTCATCCTGTATGGCTTTCCCGTACCATCACTTACAATGTAGAAACCAAGTTCACCCTTCGGCACCTCGGTGGCAACGTATATCTCCCCTTCCGGGGCAGCCATCGGTCCTTTTGTTATCAGTACAAAGTGGTGTATCAATGATTCCATATCCGCCAGGACCCTCTCTTTGGGCGGCAAGGTGAACTTAGGTGCGTCAGGGGTCATTACAGGACCACGTGGCAATCTCTCAATACACTGTCTGATTATCCTGATGGACTGCCTCAGTTCCTCCATCCTGCAGCGGTATCTATCGTACACATCTCCGTTCTTGCCTAAAGGCACATCAAAGTCCACCTTGTCATAGGCATCATATGGAAAACGTTTTCTTATATCATAATCAACGCCGGACCCCCTGAGTACCGGCCCGCTGAGACCCCGGTTTATTGCCTCCTCCGCCGAGATCACACCTATTCCCTTTGTCCTTCCAAGCCAGATACGATTCTTGTCAATAAGGGTCTCATACTCTTCAATCCTTCCTGGAAACTCCTCGGTAAATTTATACAGGCTGTCAATGAACTCCTGGGAGACATCGTTTCTGACCCCTCCGATCCTCGGATAACTCACAGTCAGCCTTGCACCGCATAGCATTTCAAAGAGGTCAAGCAACCACTCTCTCTCCCTGAAAGAGTATAAGAATACGGTCATTGCACCAAGGTCAAGGGCGTGGGTGGCAACCCAGATGATGTGGCTGCTGATGCGGGTCATCTCGCAGGCTATTGTCCTGATAAACTTTGCCCTGTCCGGTGCCTCGATCCCGAAAAGCCTTTCCACGGCAAGACAGTAGCCGACGTTGTTGGACATTGAAGATATATAATCAAGCCTGTCCGATAACGGCAATGCCTGCAGGTAGGTCATCCCCTCGGCAAGTTTTTCAACCCCGCGGTGAAGATACCCCACATGGGGGGTGCATTTAACAACGGTCTCTCCATCAAGTTCGAGGACGAGTCTGAGAACCCCATGGGTGGATGGATGCTGGGGGCCCATACTGACGGTAAGCTCTTTGGTCTGAAGCGGCTTCTCTATCCCTTCCACGAAAACTCCTTAAACTTCTTCGCCTTGTCAAGAACCTCCTGAAACCCCTGCCACTGCGTCTCAGGTCCCCTTTCAGGATAGTCCTTTCTGAGTGGATGGCCCTCCCAGTCCTCAGGCATCAAAACCCTGCTGAGATCAGGATGACCGGTAAAGCTTATGCCGTACATGTCGTAACACTCCCTCTCATGCCAGTTGGCGCCAATCCAGACAGGCACCACACTGTCAATAGAGGTATCATCTTCACCAACCGCGGCCTTCAGCCTCAGCATATGCCGGTTTTTCATTGAATATAATGTATATACGACCTCAAACCTCACGGGTTTTTTAGCAAGATAGTCCACTCCGCAGATATCTTTAAGATAGTCGAATTTGAGGTCAGGCTCATCATGCAACCAATGGCAGATCTCGACAATCCTCTCCTTTTTTATCACAACAGAGACTTGTTCCCTGAACTCATCGACATCCATGACTTCATCGGGAAATCTCTCTTTAATCCTCTCGGTTATCTCCAGCGGCTCCAACGGAAATACTCCTTTCTGATTTTTTCCTGCAACTTTCCAATTCCGTACATAAGTGCCTCGGGTCTTGGTGGACAGCCAGGCACATATACATCCACAGGAAGGAAGCTGTCACAACCCTGAACAGTGCTGTAGGAACGGAAAATACCACCCGTACATGCACAGCTCCCCATGGATATCACATACCTCGGCTCCGGCATCTGGTCATAAACCCTCCTGACAACCGGTGCCATTTTTTTACTAACGGTTCCTGCAACTATAAGAAGGTCAGCCTGTCTCGGAGAACCCCTGAAGATCATGCCAAGGCGGTCAACATCATAATGACTTGAACCGGCGGTCATCATCTCAATAGCACAGCAGGCGAGTCCGAAGGTGACGGGCCAAAGTGAAGAGACCCTTCCCCAGTTGATAAGCTTATCCATAGTGGTGATAATGGTATTGGCACCTGGGATTATCTTAACCCCTTCTTCAACTTCTACCATTGTGGTCGTAGTATCAATTATCATCAAACAAACTCCTGTTTTGGATTGACTATTGACTATCGACGAATACATTGATTTTTCAATAGAAAATCGTCAATCGTCAATCCCTATTCCCACGTAAACGCCTCTTTCCGCCATGCATACACATACCCCACAAGGAGCACAAAGATAAAGATAATCATCTCTATAAAGGCAAAAAGACCAAGCTTGTCAAAAACAATCGCCCAGGGATAGAGAAAAATAACCTCCACATCAAACACCACGAAGAGCATGGCTATCACATAAAACTTGACAGAGAATCTATACCGGGGCTCACCAACAGGTGTAATCCCCGACTCGTAAGGCATGAGTTTCTCTTCATAAGGTCTCTTTAATCTGAACATAGTGCCCATAATAAGGGCCCCGAGTCCGAAGGCAAGGGAGATGACAAGAAAAATCAGTACGGGTAGGTAGCTTGATGGCAAATAGCTTCCTGGCATGGGTACATATATACAATAAAAAAG
>VAPH01006937.1_pt1 | contig 15499 bp, 18 predicted proteins | sample 3393861 | NCBI WGS metagenome assembly VAPH01 (sample SAMN08290439, study PRJNA428436) | hydrothermal vent metagenome | isolation source: Deep-sea hydrothermal vent chimney | place: Atlantic Ocean: South-mid Altantic Ridge | reverse complement strand
TATGATCCGGCAGGCAATCTCATCGAACGAACGGATAATCAAAAACAAAAGACAAGCTATCAATACAATGCGGCCGGGGAAATAACCCAAAAAACCAGCCGGGATCAGAAAACGACCTACTATTATAAAAATGGTCAACTCGCCCTGATGAAAACAGGCAAGAATGCTGAAGCATATGAATATAGTCAGCAAGGCCTGTTAACAGCCCACTACCGGCGTATAGACGGAAAAACATTCATCACCCGCTATCAGTACTCAGACACCACAGGCAAACTAGTGGAAAAAACATTGCCCGGTGGCGAAGTAATAGAGTACCAATACAAGGCAAACCAGGGCAGGCTCAGCTATATCGGCCGAAAAAAATGGTACTCACACCAGCCGATATTATCCGATATACAGTATCAGCCATACGGTCAGCGTACCGGCTATACCCATCAAAATGGCATACGCACCGAATTTGAATATGACCAGACCGGCCGCATCACCCGGCTAATCAGCAAGGATGTCGGCAAGCTTGCCTATGAATATGATGCATCAGGTCATATTGCGGGAATCTATCGCAACAACCAGAAAGATCACTATCAATACGACCCAATAGGCCGACTTACCAAAGCAACCACCCTGACCGGTGAGCATCGCTATCAATATGACCCGATTGGCAATCGCGTCAATAGAAAAAACAAAAACAAAAGCAAAAACAAAAAAACAGAACCCCAAAAGATTAAATACAACAAACTGGGACTGACTGTAGTTGCCCAGACGCTTACCGTGCTGTTGCCCCCAGTTGCCCCGGCTGTCAATGAATTTTATTGGTCTGCAATAGACCGTAAGTACGGATAACTAGCTGATAATAGTCAATAAAAAAGCCGTCCTGGGACGACTTTAGGAAGTGCTAATGGTGGAGGCGGCGGGAATCGAACCCGTAGCGAAAGTATTCTAACTTCTTGAAAATTAAGTATAAAACCATTTTCTCTAATCGCTGCGTGCAGTCTCCGTGCAGTTTTCCTTCCAAGCCTGTTCCCAATCATTGATTGGTTGGTATCCCGATTTTTTACTTTGGTCGGGTATCCATTTTCCATAATGACGCATGATCATTTCCGTAGTTTCATGCCCCATTTGTTCTGCCACCCACCATTGGTTTTCGCCGGCGGACAAAAGCATGGAGGCGTATGTGTGACGGGTCTGATAGGGGTTGCGGTATCGTATACCTGCCTTTTTGAGCACATGTATCCACGCGCTCTTCCGGATTTGCGCATCGGTTTCCCAAGGTTTATCCGTTTTAGGGTTAAAGAAAATTCTGCCGTCTTGTAAAAATGTATACGCCTTTTGGTTTTTCAACGCCTCTAAAGCCGGAGGTAGTATAAGTACGTTCCGATTGCCGGCTCTCGTCTTGGTGGATTTCTCTTGTTTCTCAACGACAGCACGAGTAACCCGAATGATATTATTTAGCCAATCGATATCTCCCCACTCAAGTGCAATGAGTTCAGATGTTCGAAGACCTGAGAAAAAAGCAAACTGAAAAAGGTTTCTAACTTGTCCTTGAGCTGTATTGAGAATGGCTTGAATTTCGCTCTTGTCACAGGGATCAACGACAAATGTGCTATGGCGAGTTTCTCGGTCAAGAAGTTTATTGAGTATTACTTTGTCCAACGGATTGATTGGAATCAAGTCATCGTTTACAGCCTGTTCCAATATAGCTCGTAGAGGAGTAAGGATATTGCGCACACGCTTCGCTGTTAAATGTAATCCACTGATCCATGTTCTTAGCATGGCGGGAGAGAGGTCTCTGATTCTGATATTACGAAATTGCGGATAAAGGTGCGCTTTGCTTACTTCTTTATAGCCGCGAACTGTACTTGGCTGAAGCGTCTTTTCGCACAGATTGAGGTAGTCGGTCAGTAGTTCCCCAACTGTGGCTTTTGAAACCGCCTCACCAAAGAGATTGGCGCGCTGCGAGTTAGGGAAATAATCCGAGTATCGAAACACACCATGTTCAATAGCGTTTAGTATTTCGCCGCGCAGTCTATCGGCATACCGGATGTTTTTGGTTGTTGGTTCTAATTTCAGCGTTTCTCGGCAATCGACACCTCGGTATGAGAAATAGATCTGAATGCTAGCCGAGTGTTTATGGGAACGAATACTCACTCCCCGAGGGAGTTCTGTGCCTGCTGTACCGCTATTGTGCCGTTCTCTACCCATTTTTCCACCGCCTCCGTGTTGATCCAGAGATTATTATTTCGAACCTGGCAGTGTATACCATCCAGCCAAATCCCCTTTTTTCGTCTTGCATGTACTGCATTGGCAGTATCTCCGGAAATGTTGCAGTACTTCTGTAATTTAACCCATTTCATTATGCCGATCACTCCTGCTTGCATGGTTCCGCATTGTCTGGCATTTGCCAGAACGGTCTCAGCTATCCTGGAGCAGGGCTTACTCGAAGTCAGGCTCGAAAGACTATCCCGAGGGTCGATGTTTCCAGCTTGATTGATCATCTCTCCGTCGGGTAAGCGCAAGTAGGATCGGTTTCACTGAAATCAATTCATTAGGTTCTCCCGGTGTTCGCGAAGCCACTGAGATAATTCACCATCAGCGACCTCGCCAGATTCTGAACTGAATCCTCACCCACATCACCGAGTTTTTGAGTGATTCCCAGTATGCAGATTCCATGTATACCGGCCCACAGTGCGCGCGCCGCTTCTGAAATCTCACTTTCGGACCGGCGGGGCGCAAGCGGTTGGATCGTCTCCTCGACGACTGCAAACATGCGCATAACTTTTTCGACATACCATTCCGGCGTGGGTCGGTCACCCGTGGGGCGATGCTCAAATATGAGTGTCCAGCGGTGCGGGTCACTGTAAGCAAAGTGGATGTAGATCTGACCGAGCCGGATTGGGCGATCCTCTGGTGCCAGATTCTGCGTTTCAACATCAGTCATGATTTGGTGGAGCCGGTCCAGAGTGCGCGCGTTGATATGCATGATCAGGTCATCGAGGTTCTCGAAAACCAGATACAGCGTACCCACGGTATAACCGATTTCGCCAGCAACTTTACGCGCGGTCAGCCCGCCAGGCCCCTGTTCTACAATAATCTGTTCAGCCGCCGCCAGGGCCATATCCCGGATCTCCTCATGGCTGTGATCGCTACGTCGGGCCATTGTTCGATTCTCCGGATTGGCTGGCCTCCGATAGGGCGTAGGCTCATTTGATGGCGCTTAATTTCTAGTATTTTAGTATAATTGAACATTGTTCACAATTCAAGAAAAGTGTGCATCTATCACAAAACAGAAGATTAATAGGGTTTATAATTGAACGACGTTCACAATATTTGGTCATACCGTACGGTGGGTTGTGAATCAAGTTGGAAAGCGGTGCTTACGGGGCGTGCTTTCGAGCACATTCATTTGTGTCTCGACCGTTAACATGTACAGGGAAGAACTACAACAAGGAGAAGAAGTAATGAAAATCGATTTTTCCAGCATCAACCTTCAGTATTTGCTTCACGTTCGCGACATCGCGCGGGAAGATCCCGATGTTGCGGCGCCTCTGCTGGGAATGTCGCCAGAACTCGCCACGTTGCTGGCACAAGCACCCGTTGAGTATCTGACTAAAATCGCTGGGGTCAAAGTACCATTGTTGGCCGCACGCGGTGATGCGGTCTGGTGGTATCGGCTTTTCACAGCGCTTGCCGAAGAAAATACCGAAGAGATCGACGCGATACTCCAGGCCGCGAGTCTGGTCGTACTCTCCTGATTAACCCTGGTATTGATGAATGCGTGTCAGTAAATCAGACCAGTTGCTTGCTCTCGTTGGCGGGATGGAAAAAGAATCAAGTGTTCTCGACAACATTGAAGTAGTCACACAAGCGCGAAATACTCTCGATGCCGTTCGCTTGGTTCGATTAGGTGCCCGGACGGCACTGGTGTGCCAGTTGACCGGTCTGACGAAGAAGGTAGTCACCCGGCTGTATCCACTGCTTACCGGGATGCCATCACCACCCGGGCAGGTGCCGTTCACGGATACGTGGTACCTGAAAAGCAATCAACGCATGTTGCACGCGAATGTGGTGTGGCGCCTGTACCAACTCCTGGAGCGAATCGGGCGTAGCACTGCCAGTGTGCTGATCCATGTCTACGAGGCTTACATGGAGTTCATGGAAGCACCGCTCCTAACGTTGACGCGCGCTTTCTTCGTTCCCCGCCTGCTTACCATAAACGCGTGGTATGAACAGACCTGTAACCACTGCGGCATGTCCTATATCGGCCCACTGGGCAATGACGGATCGACCTGTCCAGCCTGCACTGAATACTTTAAGCGTCGTTGTCGCAGCTGCGGAACCGCCATTGAATATCGTCATGCTGGTAGGTGGAAAACGATCTGTACCGGATGCCATGAACAGCAGAAGCAAAGCAAGAAACGTTTTAGATGCGGGGTTGCCAATGGCTATCCAGAAGTCTAATGCAGGGGTAGGCCATGGTGTCGCCGATGATGCCGAGGTGATGGTACTGGATGTATGTTGTATCAAGCCTTATGAACACAACCCACGTCGTAACGTGAATCCAGAATACGACCGGATCAAGGACTCAATTCGGAGTAGTGGCCTGGATCAACTGTTGGTGATCACCCAACGACCGCAGGCAACGGACTATATCGTGCATGCCGGTGGGAATACTCGCCTGCTGATACTGAAAGAACTGTATGAGGAAACCGGTGATACGCAGTTTGCTCGCGTTCCCTGTTTGTTCAGACTCTGGAACTGTGAGTCGGATGTCCTGTTGGCGCACCTCAGAGAGAACGACCTTCGTGGCAGTCTCACATTTATTGACAAGGCGCGGGCGGTTTTCGAGGCTAAGCAGTTCATCGAAGAAGAGGCAGGTACCGGGGAGATAACCCACAAGGATCTTGTTATCCAATTGCGTTCATCCGGCTATAGCATTGGCTCCACTCTGATTTGTCAGATGGCGTATGCCGTACAGACATTGTTGCCACTGATTCCGCAGGCCCTGGAGGCAGGTATGGGCGGTCGTCATGTGGTACGGATTCGAGCACTGGAGCGTGCAGGCAGCACGCTATGGCAGCGATTCTGTTCTGGCGGTGACAGTGCATTTGATGATGTGTTTACAGCATTATGCCGCCGTTACGATAGACCGGATTGGGACACCGACAACTTGCAGGGCGCGATCGAGACCGAGATCGCCGAGGAGGCAGAGACCAGTATCCATACTATCCGTGTAGCGCTCGATGCCGAAATTAATGGGCGGGAATTGATCATCCCGGAGTTCGTGCCGATCAAAGAACCACCCAAGCCAGAAAGGTGTGATAGCGGCGACGGGAATCCGGTGGCGACCGAAGGAGACAGTGCCGATGATACAGAAGATTGTGGCTCTGGTGTAAATCGCACGAGTGAAACGTCCCCGGACTCAGTAGCAGCACCGATCCCTCCACAGGACAATCTGGATGACGCTACTAGCGATGTTTCTGAGTCCCTGATTGACGCGAGTGATTCCAGACCTAATGACATGAAGTCTTTGCGGGGTAGAGCCTGGACATTGGCGACACGCCTTGCGCAGCGAAATGGCATCGGTGATCTGGTCATACCGTTGTCGGGCAAGGGGCTCGGCTTTGCATTGCGTGATGTGCCCGACCCCGTGCTGGCGGATCAACTCGACGAGGATGCCTTGGCCCAGGTCTGCATGCTCTGGTGGCAGCTTGCGGCGTGTTCAGAAATGACCTTCGCACCGATTGAAGCCATCGTACCCACATTGCCGAGTGATTCGGTTCTTCGACGTGCCCTTGAAGATCAGGATGCTGAACTGCTCTTCAATAGTATCTGGACGCTTGATCCCGGGCATACCGGTTATCGCCTGTGGCAATCTCTGCATGATAGGGATTGGCGTGACCTGCTCAATCTTATGGATACCTACCGGTGTATTCGTCATCTGGCCGCCGAAACCGGCACGGTGATCTGGGAATAAATGCGATGGATGGTACCAAAGAAGCGGATCTTATCACTGCCGTCCTGATGTATGCGATGCGTTGTCTGGCAGAGGGCGACCAGACGGCGCTGCGTAACATGAACTTCGGTGTCAAGGAAATCGAGGCCTTGCGCGAGATGCGTGTCGCGGATCTGTATCGCGTCGAGTCGCTACGTGCGCACTGTCTGGAGATTGTGCTCAACCGCCAAGTGTACTGGCCCATGATCGAACATCTGGGTGAGCAAAGGGCGATGGAAGATACGATTCAGGCATTGATTTCTGCCGATGCTCCCCAGGAGATGATGCAGATATTGTTTGGACTGAATCAGCGCGATTACACAAGGCTACGCCGGACCCTCCTGGTCGATCCCAGCATTGGCCGTCCACCCGAACTGGACGAGGAGGGCTCGCACCAGCTCTGGGAAGCGTGGTCGAGCCGAGTTGACGGTGAGGAATCCGGTTTGCTGATTCCGGTACAGTACCTTGACATCCATAATGAAACCGGCCTGTCGATGCGTGCTATCTGGAACCAGACACAGCGCTGGGCTCAGTACGGAAACCTGAATGGCCAGACCGACAAGGAAGCTGTTCAGGCGGGTGCCAATGAATGAAGACCCAGTCGCTATTCGATCGGAGACGCTGGCGCTCGATGCGCTGATCCAGGAGACCATCGCACAGGCCGAGGCCTCAACCGGCCAGGGACCGGTCGACAGAATGCTCTTTCTCGGGAACCGGCACCAGTCGTTTCCTACCGCCGTGGTTAAAGATCCCGTACTTGAACCGGTCGACAAACTGGTCTGGATGGTCATCATGCTCTCGGTTCGTGAGACCGGTGGCACGACCTTATTTCCAGGCTATGACGCGATTGGCAGGATGGCCAACGTATCGTCCCGATCAACCATTGCCCGAGCCATTGCCATATTGCGTGCAACACGCTGGCTGACCCTGTGCGCGCGGGTGCGCAAAACCAGTGGCCGGTTCCGCGGTAATGTCTACGCACTACATGACGAACCGCTGCCACTCGTTGACGCACTTCATCTCGATTCAGACTATATGTCTTTTCTTGGTAATTCTCTTGGCCATGGTCACGCACGTGTCCGCACGGTTGCACAAGGTGTGCTCGATTCAATGGATGAGGATATTCAGGCCGGCCATGATGTCTGTGCACAATCCCATCCGATCGAGCAGCGGATACAAAGCACTGTGGCCACCAAAAGCGGTTATCCGCGCCGCTTCTTTTCATTCACCAGAAACGTTGTTAAACGCTTGCGCAGTGACTCGATCAAACAAAAGAGACAGGGAATTCACCATGACCAAAATTCGAACTTGGCTAAAGACCGGGTTCGAAATTCGAACGCACAAAAATCGAACTCGGGTAGTTGTAGTAGTAGTTATATAAATAAAACTACTACAACCCATATTGGGAAGCCGTCGAATTTTGCACTGACGGGAAAAGACAACCAGCCATTGGTCTACCCGGCACGTCTGTGTGACAACCACCGTGAGATGGCTGCACGGTATCTCAGCGCACTGGTGCCCGATCAGCGCCAGCCCATCCTCGATGAACTCGAAGGCCGCTTTCAGGCAGAAGAGAAGGGGATGAAGCCGGTATATGACGAACTCAGTTTCTTGCACTCGCTCTGCAAGCTGATGAGCCAGGGGAAATTTCTACCCAACCTGGGGGTCAAGGTGCGCGATCGACGCCGTGAGCGGAAAAAAGCCAGCGCAGAAGTATCTCAAAGCAAATTAAAACAACCACCCAGAGAAACCGATGAGCAGCGGCGGCAGCGAAGGGATAGTGGCCTAAAGCACATTACTGAGATAAAAAAGATGATGGGAACGCGAGACAAAACAAAGAATCAGGACGTTAAAGAAGATACTTAAACCCGTTTAGTGGTTCAGCGTGTGAATCGGTGGTTCAGGTAGCGCCGGTGTCGAATATCGACACCTCACTTGTTGGTGCTGTGCAGGAAACGACGACTTACCCGGAAGGGGTTGTTGCTTGGCAATACAGCCAGTGGAAGGGCTCAATGTTGCCATGAAGACAGAACACGACATTTCCGATTCGGAAACACCATTGCCCGCCGAGCGTACCATCCTGCCGGAAAAACCGGGTGCACTTCGAGGCCAGGTCTGGCTAACGCTTCAGACGATCCATGCCCAACGCCTCTTCCAGGGACGAGCCGCGACTGCAGAGAAACCAACCATCGTCGGGCTGGTCGGCTTCGCCAATCGGTTGCGTGTGATCTGGCAGGGCGCACGGGGTGATGATCCCTATGCGGATTGGTGGTTGATCAAGATCCACGAGGCCATCGAGATGGCCGGACACTATATCCGCAACAGCCAGGTGGATCTCGAAAAGCTGTTGGAACAGATGGATGCCATGGAAGTCGATGTTGCAGCATCCCAGCGCCCATACCGGGTTCCCCTGAAATTTGCCAACCCATACGCCTACCGGGGCGCTAAGCTTCTGGCTGAATTCGACAAGCTGGTATGCATGGCATTGACTGCCCGTCATATCGGGTTGTTGGATAGCCAAGACGGCGAGGAAATCGTAAAAACAAGTGCACGGAAAGTGCGTGCGATATTCATGATCCCCCAACGCTACCGGCTGCTGAAGATCAACCGGGAGCTGCTGCGAAAGGCAAAGGGCCGCAGTCACGAGGCCCGTCAGCTTATGGGTGAGGTGCCTGATGATGTGCTGAGCGGTGAACGCCATGCCCCGCTGGCGCCACGCAAGGTGGAGTTTCCATCGGGGTTTGCCGGGCACGTGAATTTGCGTCCAGGGACGCCAGTATCCGACACGAACCCGTCTGACGATAAAAACGACGACGGATAGTGTATTGGGTTTTCACTGGCATGAACTCAGTCCATCCCCATAATCATTCCCCGGATATTGTGATGACCTGGCGGCAAGACCATGGCTAAGGCAAAACCCGGACATCGGCTTGTATTGCATCTCGATCCACGCATTGCACTGGAGGAGATCATTCTGAACAGGCATGAATGCACTCCGGCGGCCCGTCGGCAAGAGTGGTTGCGCGGGCTTCTGGTGCAAGGGTTTCGTGTCGAGTGTCAGGCGCTACGCGATGCATCGGATGATGCAAGATGCAGACCGACAACGGCATTTAAAAACTGGATGACAGGTGAGGCGAAAAAGCCAGTTAGTCACCCAAAGCCGGAACCGGCTGCTGTGAAGGTAACCCCCTCGCAGGTGGATACGGCCAACAAACCCTTCGCTGCCCTGGGCAAAGTGATTGGTTAAGACAGGGCATCCGCTTGCTTAATAACTAACGAACCAGAGGACAAAGAACACATGACCGATGCACACTCCATGACCCCCATCCCGGTTGGCCTTGATGACGGCTATGCATTTACCAAGGTAGCACTTCCGGACGGGCGTCTTATCGCTATCCCCTCACGTGCCAGGGTGGGGCAGTCCGACGTAACCTGGATCAACGGGGCCGAGCAACGCATCTTCGAGTACGAGACAGAGGATGCCGTGTATTCGGTCGGCGCCGTTGATGGTGCGCCAACGCATTTTGAAGGCTATCCGTGGTCCGGGCTGAACCGGGCGGTTGTACAACACGCCTTGCAACAGGCCGGACTCACGGGCCGGACCGTACATGCCGTTTCGGGTCTGCCCGTCAGTACGTTTTACCGCAACAGCGGCCAGCACCGGCAGGAAGCCATCGCCAAAAAGCGCGATAGCCTCAAGCTGGCGGTTCGACCACTGTCGGATGGTTTGTCAGCCGGCATTGCCTTCCACGAGGTGATCCCGGAGGCGTTGGCGGCATGGTATGACTATGTGATCGTCGAACAGGATGATGGTGTCACTCTGGATGCGGATCGTGTATCCGTGCCGGTAGCCATTGTCGATATTGGTGGGCGCACGACCGACTACGTGGTGGTGAAGGATCAGGGCATCCTGCATACCTCATCCGGTTCCCTGCAATGCGGGATGTTAAACGTGAAACAGTGCGTAACCAATGGCATCCAGGAGCGCTTCGATCTGGAGACACTGAGCGAACAGTTGGTTTCTCAGGCAATCGAGAACAAGGTCGTGCGCCTGCAAGGCAAGGATCATGACGTCGCGGAACTGATCGAGTCCGCCAAGCGCGAGGTCGTCGAACGTATCCATGCTGAGACCCGCCGTCAGCTTGGTTTGGGGGTTGAGTTGGACCGTGTCCTGTTCGTCGGTGGCGGCACCATCGCCCTGACGGAGAACATCGCTAACTGGTTTCCGCATCAGGCGGTTGCCGAACATCCGGCCTTTGCCAATGCCCGCGGCATGCTCAAGTACCTGCGTTATGTTTGCGAGGCATCCGATGCAGCCTGAGCGCATCAACAATACCGGTTTTATCCGTCGTCACTGCGGTTCAGTGGCAAATAAGGCACCTTCGGGCCGTGCAACAGGTGCACAGCGGCATTGTTTTATTACATTGCCGTCGGTCCATCTTCAAAGGAACGGAACGTGTTTCCATTCCTGTCACCCAGCCGGGCAAGCTTTCCCGTTTGGGACGTGCTTGCTCCGGGTTTTCAAACCTTAAGGAGAAAGCACTATGTCAACAAACGAGGCTTCAAACGAAAAGTCGAAGTATTTCGATCTTCACACCCAGGGAATCGGTTATCTCAACCGGATCCGGGAAGTGACACCGAACGAGGGAACCCCCTTTCTCAGTGTCACCATCGCCGCCCTTCGGGGCAGCGTCGACAACGCCCAGTACACTCATTTCGAGTGTCGCGTGTCCGGCAAGAAGGCGCAGGAACTTGTGCGTCAGCTCACATCGGCTGTCGAGGGCAATTCGAAGGTTTTGGTTGGGTTCACACTCAGTGATCTCTATGCCGAAACCTTTACCTTCAAAAACGGTGACAAGGCCGGCGAGACTGGCATCAGCCTTAAGGCTCGACTCCTGCGTATTGCATGGGCCAAGGTCGACGGGCAACCGTTCTACACCGCAAAAGAAGACGCGGCGTAAATCCAAACCGGCCGGGTAACCCATTTACCCGGCCACCTTCAACCCATCGGGGGATCATTCCCCGTGGGACTGGTCTCCCTTTATTTTGTGGAGATCAGTTATGAAAAAAACGGATTCATCCGTAGAGACGTTGGTAGAGGACCGGTTGTCCGGTCTGAAACCAGCAGACTTAAACGATGTGGAGAAGCAATCGGTGGTCACACTGGCGATGAAGGTGTTGGCAATCAAACATCGAGCCGGAAGGTCTTTGAGTAAACCGGAAGAGACGCGGAATTACTTGCGTCTCCGATTGGCAGATTACCGCAATGAAGTCTTCGGTTGTCTGTTTCTCGATAACCGTCACCGGATCATCGCGGTGCGTGAGCTGTTTCAAGGCACCATTGATGGTGCTTCGATTCATCCACGGGTTGTGGTGCAGCAAGCCATGGAGGTGAATGCCGCCGCTATGGTTTTCTTCCATAACCATCCATCGGGAGTCGCCGAGCCCAGTCATGCGGACGAAGCGATTACTCGTCGGCTTAAAGACGCACTGGCACTGGTTGATGTGCGTGTGCTCGACCACTTCGTGGTCTCGGCCGGTGAGAGCGTCTCGTTCGCGGAACGTGGGTTGCTCTGACATCCACAACTTTTTACAAACCCAGCCGGGGAAGTATCTTCTTCCCCTGCAGGGAAGGAGGTGTGACCCGGTGTTATTTCCACAAAGGAGAAACACTATGTCCAACACGTCAAATAAACAAACAGCCGAATCATTTTTCGGTAAGGTCATTTCTACCTACACCCGCGCTCAAGCGATTGAGGACGGCGTATTGATCGACCCGGGTTCCATGGCCAGGGAGGCCGGTTTCAAATGGCCAGTTGCACTGACATCTGCGGTATGGGCCGATTGTGTGGCCTGGACCGATGATGACAGTGAGCAACAGATCCATCAGGATCAGTCGGGAAGACTTTGGGATATCTTGTATATGGCATCCCACGCCATTCGGACCAGCAAGGATTCGGGTGACCGGATGTTGTTCCAACTCTATCGTGTGCCACGTGACGGGCATTCGACAGAAGCGGTACTGGTAACGTTGAAACTCATCGTTGGACCTGGTGATACAGCCGAACCGGTAATCACCATCCTGTTACCGAATGAGGACTGAAGAGCGTTACCTGAACCGATCTTTCACGTAATCAAGTCGATGACTTTAAATATAAGCCAAACCCACCGGGGAGACTTTCTCCCTGGTGGGTGATGGTCTCTCCAATTGATTAACCATTAAGGAGAACCATTATGAGATATATCATTCAATACACGTTGCCCTACGAACATCGGGTCAAGGTCGGTATCGAGGCCGAAAGTCGTGATGCAGCCATCGCCAAGGCCAGTGACTTGTTCGATCAGGGTGATATCTGGCAGGACTCGGAAGAAGTTCCGCTGCTTTGCGATGACTTCGAGGAAACCGGCGATGCGGGTGTTTCGCTCGAGTTTACCGTAGAAAGTGAAGTGGCAGGGGACTGGCCGAAATCGGATGCGAGCGTGACGTACATCCGCAGACGCGAGGCGGCATTTCTCGCAGCCCGCCTGCTCATTGAGGCTTATCACCGTGGTGAAGAGCATGCGGGCAGTATTGACTGGGATGATCTGGATCAGGCCTACCAGGCCGCACTCCGGGCATCCGGTGTCAACGTGGACCAGAAGTCTATCAAGTCCGCGAAGCAGTGTACGCAACTGGCTGTCGTCCTGGAGGGCGGAATCGTGCAGGCGGTCATTGCCGATCAGCCTGACGCCGCCCCGGCTGTTGCCGTCGTCGATTACGACACTGATGGCTATGAGCCTGAAGAATTGTATTCCATTACACAATCTGATGGCAGTCAGTCAATGGCGCTTGTGGTCGAGCATTATGTCGAGCCGACCCGTATCAATCTGGATGAGATATTTCAGAAAACCGACTAGCAGTCCCATTCAACGCTCCGCCTTGTGCGGGGTTTCTTTTGCGCGTTCCTTTCGTTCATTCATTCTTGTCTGCGCAGGTGCGAACAAGCTCGATATCGTTTGATCACTCCCTGCCCGAGTATTTTATAGCTGTCCACTAAGTCCACAGGAATGATTCTTATGGTACGCTGATTATAGTAGGTGTAGTATTGAGCGCCGGATACAGTACATGGATTGTTAACCAGGGAGGGCAAACAGTGGCTGTTACCATCGGGACATTCAACCTCAACAATCTTTTTTCCCGCTTCAATTTCCAAGCCGAGGTCAATCAAGCACCGACTAATGAGCCGGGTGGCATTACACTAACTTTTGATGAGGGCCAATTCACCGCCCGCATGTTTATGGGTCGACTGGTGCGTGCTAAAGACCCTGGGGAGACAATTGAGATCGCGCGACGTATCAGGGACGTGATGGATGTCGATGTGCTTGCAGTTCAAGAGGTGGAGCATATAGGAATCTTGAAGAGGTTTAACAGCGAACATCTACAAAATCTTTATCCGCACGTGGCACTAATCGAAGGAAATGATCAGCGCTTGATTGACGTCGGTATTCTTTCCAAGTTGCCGATCGGAGCCATTGTGTCACATCAGACAGCTGTGCATCCTGCCGATCCACAAAGGCGTGTGTTCAGTCGCGATCTCCTGCAGGTCGAAATACTCAAGAATAATGGCGACAAGCTTCTAACTGTCTACAACACCCATCTAAAAAGCCACTTCGTTCCATTTGGTCAAGACCCGGTGCAAGGTGCGATTCAGGCTAATGAGCGCAGACGCAGGCAAGCCGAGACAATCGCTCGGATTATCAGCAAAATGGAGCGCCCGAATAGTTCGTTTGTCCTTGTGGGTGACATGAACGACCCACCGGATTCTGAGTACCTGGAGCCGATGCTCACGGTTGATAATCAGCCAATGGTTAATGCGCTTGCGAACCCTCAAGAAACCCGCCCGCCTAAGACAGAGACCCAAGGGCAGGGTCCAGGACCTCAGACTCCCGCCTGGACTCATCGATTCAATCCGTCAGGCCCAGCATTCCCAGAGTACCAGTTGTTTGACCACATTTGGGTAAGTCAGGCTCTCTCCGGTCGACTTGGGACAGCCCACATCGACAGACGACAGAAGCACGGTGGTGATGGCAGTGATCACGACCCCGCATGGATAGAGATAGATATCTAGGTGGATTCTGCTATTCTTTTGAAAGAAAAAGGCATACTATTTTCTTTCATAAATTATGGGTAAACACGCAGACAGCACTGATAGCAAGATCCTCCGGCGGATTCGTTCCCGCAAGCGGGGCTGGGTCTTTACGCCCGACAGTTTCCAGGATCTCGGTACCCGCCAGGCCGTCGATCTCGCACTGATGCGACACCGGGACAGTGGTCTCATTCGGCAACTGGCCCGGGGGCTGTACGATTATCCAAAAACCGATCCTCAGTTGGGTCCGTTACAGCCCTCTACGGATGATATCGCCAGTGCCCTGGCAGGTCGTGATGCCACCCGTTTGCAACCCTCCGGGGCCTACGCGGCCAATCTCCTTGGGCTCTCCACCCAGGTACCTATGAAGGTCGTTTATTTAACGGACGGCCGCACGCGGACGGTCCAGATTGGCAAGCGCCAAATCATCCTGAAGCACACCACCCCCCGCAATATGGCCACCGCGGGTAAGAGCAGTGGGTTGGTAATCCAGGCCTTGCGCCACCTGGGCCGAAAAAATGTCAATCAGCAGATCATCGCGCGGCTTGATCGCCGCCTCGATGATGATGCCCGCAAGCAACTGATGAAGGACATTCGATATGCCCCAGCCTGGGTTGCCGATATCATTCGCTCGCTGGCCGCTCAGGAAAGTACGGTATGAAAGAATTTATCGCGATGTCGGAAGAACGTCGCCGGTTGGTCTGTACGGAGGCCGGTGCGCAACTAAACCTGTTTGAGATTGCGGTAGAAAAGGATTTTTGGGTTTGCTGGACCCTGCGTAAATTATTTGAGTTACCCGAATGGGGTGAACACCTGACGTTCAAGGGTGGCACGTCATTATCCAAGTGTTGGAACCTCATAGAACGCTTTTCTGAAGATATCGATATCGTCATCGACCGGGGTGCCCTGGGTTTTGACGGGGACAATGCCCCGGAGAAGGCACCCAGCAAGAAACAGACCGGGAAACGCCTCAAGGCGCTGAGGGTAGCGTGCCAGAAATGTGTCAGCGAGAGAATTTATCCGGCGCTCATCGATATTATTTCAGCGGATTTGCCAGAGACGAGCGAATGGACGCTTGAGCCTGATCCAGACGATCCCGATGAGCAGACGTTGCTGTTGTTCTACCCGACAGCCTTCCCGGAGCAGGCTGCCTATCTTCGTCGTGCCGTGAAGATCGAAATGGGCGCCCGTTCAGATACAGATCCAGCCGAATCTATTGGGGTAAGGCCTTATATCAGCGATGCCTTCCCCGATCTTCTGTCAGAGCCGGTAACCGATGTTCGGGCGGTTATGCCAAGACGAACTTTTTGGGAGAAGGCGATGCTCTTGCACGAGGAGACCTTTCGACCACCGCACAAGAAACGGCCACGGGAGGCTATGGCCC
>VAPH01065748.1_pt1 | contig 15591 bp, 14 predicted proteins | sample 3393861 | NCBI WGS metagenome assembly VAPH01 (sample SAMN08290439, study PRJNA428436) | hydrothermal vent metagenome | isolation source: Deep-sea hydrothermal vent chimney | place: Atlantic Ocean: South-mid Altantic Ridge | reverse complement strand
TCACCCATATTTGATCTGTGTAATCTACGGGCGGCTCCGCTCTTTTGCCAGAATTTTATGTGGAATTTTATGTGGCACCCATATCAGAACGCCCCTTGGCGATGGCTGCCTGCAGCACGTCTTCTTTCATGTGGATAGTCTGCTCGTTGAAAAGCACATTCTTGAGCCAGTCAAAACCCAACTGCAGCAGTGCGATATCATTGGTTTTCAGAATCTCCACCAAGTCCGGGTCAATGGCGTAAGTGTCGAGGAATTTAGTTTCAAAGATAAAGCGGCGGAAAGCACCCACATCAGTTGATACCATGAAGAACATCTTCTTTGCCTGGGGGCTGACCGGCTTGGCGTTGGGGCCGCCGACCGATCGCCAGGACACCATTTTCATCATGATATCGATCCAGCCACGGTTTATTTCATCTAGTGCTTCAACACCTTGTTGTACACGGAATTCTGCAATCGTCTGGCGTTTTTCTTCCTCGTGGCCCTTGCAGTGTGGCTCTTTGACCAGGAAATTGAAATCTTCCTTTTTTTCCGCCCCCATCATCTTGATCGACGCGAGGCCTATCGGGTAATACCGACAGGTTGCAGGCCGGGCAGCATAGATACCACAACCTTCATCGCCGGCCAGGAATACACAGGCACCATGGTTCGCCTCATCTGAGCGCAATTTGGCAACCGGCATGTCAGATTTTTCCCAAATGGCGGGGACGGTATATTGCACCAGGAATTCAGCTGGCTGAAGGCCAAGTTCTTTGGTCAACATCAGGATATCGGCTGGTGTCAGGGTTACATCCGCATTATGGCAGCAGCGATTCCAGCAACTGACTGACTTGTGGCAGGAAAAGCAAAAACTGTCGTCGGCTTGCAAACGCACCGGCTCAACCGGGTTGCCATCAGACTGGCGGACACCGTCAAAAATATCCAGTTCGATTTCTTCTGCAGTTTGGACTTGTACGGGGGGGTGTTCTTGATTGGTCATGTTTGCAGTTTAGCGTGAAAAAAAGGGCACCGAAACATTCGGTGCCCTTTTTGTACCTTTTGAATTAACCGTAGTGTTTTTCGACCAGGTCTATATGCGGGACCTTCTTCATTTCCCACTCGCCGGTATCTGGATCCAGGCGCGAGTTGACGAAAACTTTCCAGTTGTCATCGTCGAGATCGGGGAAGTCCGCCCGGTAGAAGAAACCGGGATAGCGAGTTTCTTCACGGAACATGATGTGGCGCAGGTGCGCTTCGGCCGTTCGCGTACGGTGATAGTTCTCCCAGGCACGCAACAACTCATGCAGGTCTTTGGCACGCAAGTGCTTGCTGTCTTCTTTCAGCATCTCCAGGTATTCCAGGCCCATTTCGAGCAATTTGCCGTTGGTGTTGTAATAAGTGGAAACACCGGCAACATACTCATCCATAATTTTCTGCAAACGCTGCTGGTACATCTTCGGTGTAATGTAATTCGGGTTGATGTCCTCGGCTGTAGTCTTGTCCTTGTGTTCGAGATAAGTACGCACAGGACGATAAATTTCCTCGGTGATCGCGTTGATGTCACCCTTCAGTTCCGGGACGAAATCGGCATGTTCACGACAATAACGAACCATATTTTTGGCGGCAATTCGGCCTTCGGCATGTGAGCCGGATGAGAATTTATGGCCGGATGCACCTACGCCGTCACCGGCTGTGAACAAACCTTTAACCGTGGTCATACGGTTGTAGCCCCAGTGCCATCCCTCGGGTGAAATATCGGGAGGGCCGGAAACCCAAATTCCGCAACAACCGGAATGGGAACCCAGTAGATAAGGCTCGGTCGGCATCAGTTCAGAAGCAGTTTCCTCCGGACGGATATTCATACCCGCCCAGACTCCGGCCTGACCGATACACATATCAAGGAAGTCTTCCCAGGCCTCCGCTTCAAGGTGCTTGACTTCTTTTGGCGTCATGGATTCAGAGAGCTTGGCCATGGCTGTGGGTGTATCCATCATGATCGGACCCAGGCCATCCTTCAATTCCTTCAGCATGGCATGGTTACGCAAACAGGTCGGGACCACGGTTGCTGTGTCATAAGGAGCGAAGTCCTTCAGCATATCGGCGTTTTTGACCATGTAGTTCTCGCCATAGCCGTTCATGGCCTGTGACTTGAACAGCAGGAACCAGGCACCCACCGGACCGTAACCGTCTTTGAAACGGCAAGGCACGAAGCGGTTTTCCATCATCGTCAACTCAGCGCCGACCTCGGCTGCCATCGCGTAAGTTGAGCCGGCATTCCAGACCGGATACCAGGTACGACCCATGCCTTCGCCGGTGGAGCGGGGACGGAATACATTAACCGCGCCGCCGCACACATTGAGCAGGGTTTTGCAACGGAACACGTAAAGCTTGTGCTCACGGACTGAAAAGCCGACTGCACCCGCGATCTGGTTTTCATTGTTGGCGTCGAGCAACAGCTTAACGATGAAAACACGTTCATAAATATTCTCAATACCGAGGGCTTTTTTTGCCGCTTCAGCAACGATGGGCTTGTAGCTCTCACCATTGATCATGATCTGCCATCGACCGGAGCGGACTGGTTTGCCGCCATCTTTCAGTGCCACACCCTCAGTGCTCTTGTCTTTCCAGATGGGCAGACCCCATTCCTCGAACAACTTGACCGAGTCGTCAACGTGGCGGCCAACGTCAAACACCAGGTCGTCGCGGGTAATACCCATCAAATCTGCCGACACCATGCGGCAGTAGTCCTCGGGAGAGTTCTCTCCCAGATAGGTGTTGATTGCAGACAGGCCCTGGGCTACCGCGCCCGAACGCTCCATCGCTGCCTTGTCTACCAACGTGACGCGTACGTCATCACCGGCCCAACGCATTGCCTCATAAGCTGCACCGCAGGCAGCCATGCCGCCGCCGACGATCAGAACATCTGTTTCAATTTCAACAATTTCGGGATTACCGAAAGTACCTTCACTCATTTCCTGAACCTCCTGCCGAGCGAATATTCATCAAAGTTTCCGCCCGCTTACAAGTTATTTTTATGCTGATGCATCGATTACGGGCATTGATTTACCCGCCTCGGTGAACAACAGCTCGTTATTGATGTCACCCGCCTGAGGCTTATCGCCATAGGGGTCAATGGTGCCGACCGGTGTTGTTCTGATCGGGAACTTAAAGCGCTTCAACTCACCATCGCGGAACTTGATTGTCCACATAATGGCGGAATCGGTGCGCAACGGGATAGCTGCACCACCCATTGGCACCCAGTCCTGGAAGGACCGGACTTCAATTGCCTGCCGTGGGCAGGCCTTGACACAGCACTGGCATTCCCAGCATTGCTCGGGTTCCTGGTTAAACGCTTTCATGCGGACTGTATCGAGCTTCATCAGGTCGTGCGGGCAGATATACTCACAAACCGTGATTTCGCCACCTTTGCAGCCGTCGCATTTATCGGTATGCACAAATGTTGGCATTCGAATAACTCCCTAAATGTTATTACGGGTAAGTGTTCAATTTAATTGAATTTGACTTCGGTTTGATCCCAGCCATTTCACAAAATTAGTATTCTAGCACTTTATTCTAGAACGCTTTTGGGGTCGCCCGCTTGACTTGGGTCAATCATTTTAAGATTAACATACTTCTTTTTTTGTAAAGTTTTAAAGTAAGATGTTCGCTGCTCACAACGATTACACCTGCAGGGCTACTGCATTCGGCCTGTTGCGCCGGCTCGCTGGAGCAACGCAATAATCCCCTGTTTCCCACGCTCCACTGCCAGATCAAGTGCAGTTATTCCTTGCCGGTCCGTAACATCAGGGTTGGCATCCTTGTCCAGCAGCAATTGAACGATTTCCGGCTGGCCCGAAGCCACCGCCCAGATAATGGCCGGGCGGCCTTTGTCATCTAGTGTATCCGGATCTGCACCCCTGACCAGGAAAGTGTGGACAATGGCGACCTGTTTGCGTTTGATCGCCTGCAGGAGGTTCTGCGCAAGGCTGAGACGGTTGGCGCCCCAACCGCCCACACCCAGTATTTGTAACTCACCGTCAATAACCTGCTGGATCATGGGCACGTAAGCCGGCGCCAGGGCATCGACCACATGGGTGCCTTCACCCAGTTGCAGCGCAGCTTGCTCCGCCGTCACGGGACTGGCGTAGCCGTTGATCGACTCACCACCAGGTGAGCGTACGAAATAACGCCTGTCTGCGGCCTGCGCCTTGTCCTGGAACATCCGGGAATCTCTGAATCCACAGTTGTCACGTTGAAGACGCGCTATGCGCCGGGTAGTCCGGTATAGTACTTCCTGAGAATATCGATCACTTCAGGTCGGCCAAACTCCGGTGGAACGGGCGCACCTTCTGCGAGCATGGCCCGTTGTTCGGTACCGGAAATATGTATCCGGTCGGCTTCGTCGTGTGGACAGGTTTTACCGGTCGCCATGCCGTAGCAGCGGTTGCAATAAAACGTGATGTCGATTTTCAGTGCCCTTGTTTCAAGTGCACCCTCCCACAGAGTATCAAAGATATGGTGGGCATCAAATGGGCCGTAGTAATCACCCACACCGGCATGATCACGTCCGACGATCAGGTGTGAACAGCCATAATTCTGGCGAATCAGCGCATGCAACAGGGCTTCCCTCGGCCCGGCGTAACGCATTTCAATGGGGTAGCCTGCCTGTATCACGGTGCCCGCTACAAAATAGTTATCGATCATCGCCTGGATGGCCTCGGTGCGCACATCTGCAGGAATATCCCCTGGCTTCAGCTTGCCAAGTACCTGGTGGATGAAGACGCCATCGGTCACCTCGATCGCAATCTTCACCAGGTGTTCATGAGCCCTTTGCATCGGGTTACGGGTCTGGAACGCGGCCACACGTGACCAACCGTTTTCACGGAACATCGCCCTTGCTTGTGCCGGGCGGATGTAAAGCTGTGGATATTTCTCCGGATACTCACCCTCAGAAAGGCAGATCACAGGTCCAGCCAGGTTGATTTCACCTTGCTCCAGGACCTTCTGCACACCGGGGTGGGCTGCATCGGTAGTGCGGTAAACATGTTCGCATTCCAGAATCTTGTCGGGGGTATACTTTTGTGCGATTTCCATGATCGCCAGGATTTCGCCGCTTTCGCCGTCAACCAACGCCACTTCTTCTTCAATGTGAATGCTGTCGGCAAGGTTCCTGTCACAGGAAATCGTTATGGGTATCGGCCAGAAGACTCCATTTTCGAGCTTCATCTCAAGGATGACGCTGCGCCAGTCCGTCTCACTCATGAAACCATCAAGTGGTGTATACGCACCCATGGCCAACATCAACACATCCGAAATTTCGCGGCTCGTCAGTGGGACTTTCTTTAGCCCCCGGGCACGTTCAAGTTCCTTTACCCGCTCCGCTTGCGGTGCGAATAGCGCTTTTAACCCACCACCGCCATGTGGTTCTACCAATTTCGACATGATTTTTTTCTCCAAAGGAAATGACATACATCATTAAGTTAGATTTTATTATCGATATATACTAATATTCTGTACCAATAAAAACGAGTTGGCAAACGATGTTTTACCCAAACATGGCATTGCGACCAGGCGGAGAAACGGCTTGAACCAGGGACCAGCAAGCCAGACCATCCTGGTCGTCGGTGGTGGTATCGCCGGAATAACCGCTGCAGTTGAAGCGGCAGAAACCGGTTATGACGTAATCCTGTTGGAGCAAAGTCCGGCACTTGGCGGACGCGTTGCCGCCTTCAACCGTTATTTTCCCAAACTTTGCCACCCCAGCTGCGGCCTTGAAATCAACTACCAGAGAATCCGCAAGAACCCGCACATCAAGGTCATCACCATGGCCAAAGTCAGTTCACTCAACGGTCAGGCTGGTGACTATTCAGTTGTGGTCAAAACCAGGCCGCGTTATGTCAATGAAAAATGTACCGCCTGCGGTGACTGTGCAAAAGCGACAGAAATGGAAGTTTCCAACAGCTTCAATTACGGTATGGACAAAATCAGTGCCGCGTATTTGCCGCACGAACACGCCTTCCCACCGCGGTATGTCATCGCGCCGGAGGTGCTCGGAACACCGGATGCTGAAAAGATCAGGGATGCCTGCAAGTACGGCGCTGTCGATCTCGAAGAAACCGAGACTACGTTTGAACTTAAAGTTGGCGCGGTCATCTGGGCGACCGGCTGGAAGCCCTATGACGCATCCAAAATCACACCCTATTCCTTTGACGCCAGTCCAGACATCATCAACAACCTGGAGATGGAACGCCTTGCCGCGCACGATGGTCCTACAGCTGGCAAAATCCTGCGGCCGTCAAACGGAGAACCGGTGAAACGAGTCGCGTTTATACAATGCGCGGGGTCCCGTGATACCAATCACCTCCCCTATTGCTCACGAATTTGTTGCCTCGCCTCGATGAAGCATGCGACTTATGTGCGCGAACAATATGCAGACGCGACGGTCGATATTTACTATATAGATATCCGTGCGCACGACAAGCTGGAAGCTTTTTATCAGCGCGTCAGCAGCGACCCACAGGTAAATTTTATCAAGTCCAAACCGGGACATATCAGGGTTGAGGAGGACGGCACACCGGTCATATGTGGTGAAGACACCATCAGCCGGGAAATCTACGCGAGGCCTTATGACCTGGTTGTGCTGGCGCTCGGCATGGAGCCCAATGCGCTGTCAGATACCGACGCCCCCCACATAGGCAGCCGCGACGACTACGGCTTTATTGTGCCGCTACCGAATGATGATGCCGGTATCTCTTCTGCCGGTGTCGCCGGCGGGCCGCTGGATGTTTCCATGTCGGTTCAGTCGGCTACAGCCGCAGCTTTAAACGCGATCCAGGCGGTCCGCACCGCCGCCCACCAATCTGCCAATCAATCTGGCTTGGGGGGCCCTGCCAATGAGTGATCAAGCCATGAACCCTGGTGTATACATATGCAGTGGCTGTAGTATCGGCGATGCAGTTTCTGTCGATGCACTGGCGCAAATTGCCAGCGACGAATACAAAGTTCCGCTATGCCGCCAACATGACTTCCTGTGTGGCGAGGAAGGCCGTGCGCTGATCGAAGCCGACCTGGCTGATGGCAGCATAAACCAACCGATCATTGCCGCTTGTTCCCCGCGTGTCATGACTGACAACTTTAGCTTCGATGGCGTACCGGCTATACGTGCAAACCTGCGAGAACAGGTGGCCTGGTCGAAGCCTGCGGGCGAAGAAGACACCCAGATGCTGGCTGCCGATTACCTGCGCATGGCCATCAAACAGGCTGCTCAGACTTTGCCCACGGTGGCAGGCCCCGAGGGTGAGTACAGCCGTACCGTGTTGGTTCTGGGTGGTGGCACAACAGGGTTAACCGCTGCGCTGGAGGCAGCCAGGACCGGTTACGAGGTGTTGCTGGTAGAACGTCGAGACCAGCTGGGCGGCTGGGCTAATAAATGGTCAAAAATTATGCCGCACCTGCCGCCATATCGCGACCCCCAGCCCAACGGTATCAACGGATTGATCGCTGCGGTCGAAGCAGAACCTGCCATCACGGTCCGTACCGGTACACTGGTGACAAAAACCAGCGGTGGCCCCGGAAAATTCAACATTACCCTGAACCAGGGCGGCAAATCACGTGCGGAGTACATTGGTGCAATCGTGGTAGCCACTGGTTGGCGCTCTTACGATGCCGGCAAGCTGGGACACCTGGGTTACGGCCACAATGCCGATGTGGTCACCGGTATCGAACTCGAAGACATGCTCGGTGACAGCCCCTTGCAACGCAAGTCAGACGATAAACCCGCCAAAACCATCCTGTTTGTGCAGTGCGCCGGTTCACGCGATCCCGATCACCTGGCCTATTGTTCTTCCGTTTGTTGTGGTGTTTCGATCAAACAAGCGCTGCAAATCGTCGCGGCGGACCCAGACGCCAGTGTCTACATCCTTTTTGATGAGCTGCGTATGCCCGGCACCGCGGAAGAGTTCTACCGCCAGGCCCAGGAAGCCGGCGTGATTTTCATTAAGGGTAAAGTCAAAAATGTTTCCGCCGACCTCGGACTGACCTACGACGATGTCCTGCTCGGCAAGGAAGTGACCCTTGAGGGCCTGGACATGGTAGTGCTCGCTACCGGTATGGTGCCCAATTCAACCAACCCGGAAATTGAGCCGAGCGAGAAAGGTGTCGGGCAACTGAATGATGATATTAATCCGAGGGCGCCGCTGTCGCTGGCCATCAAGGTTAGCGATAGCGAAGAAACTGTAGCTGCCCCCGCTGAAAACCCGACAAGCGGCGAAGAAGAAACAGCGGCTTTACCAGGTGGCCCACTACTTAACCTGCAATATGTTCAGGGGCCACATATCCCTGTGTTGGCCGACGGATTTTCTGATTCACACTACATCTGCTTCCCGTATGAAACCCGCAGAACGGGCATATATACCTGTGGTCCGGTGCGCCGACCGATGGATATGGCGGAAGCCTCTGAAGATGCCGCTGGTGCTGTACTCAAGGCCATCCAGTCCATAGAGAACGCGGCACGCGGTGCCGCCATGCATCCACGTGTTGGGGATTTGTCATTCCCGAGATTTGGCCTCGATATCTGTACCAAATGCCGGCGTTGCACCATCGAGTGTCCGTTCGGTGCCATTGAAGAGGATGAAAACAAATTCCCCATATTGATTGAGTCACGCTGCCGGCGCTGTGGTACCTGTATGGGCGCCTGCCCGGTACGCACGATAAGTTTCGATAATTACAGCCCCAACATGGTGCTCAGTATGATCGATGCCATCGAGGTGCCGGAAGAGTTTGATGAAAAGCCCCGCATACTGATTTTCGCCTGTGAAAATGACGCCTACCCGGCACTGGATATGGCCGGCCTGAACCGCTCTCAATACAGTACCTTTGTACGGATTATTCCGGTGCGCTGCCTGGGCTCGGTAACCATGTTATGGGTTTCTACCGCGCTGGAGAAGGGCTTCGATGGCATCATGTTGATGGGTTGTAAATCCGGTGACGACTACCAGTGCCACTACGTCAAGGGCAGCGCCCTGGCTGAAGAGCGCATTGCCAAAATTGGCGAAACATTAAAGAGCCTGATGCTGGAAGAGGAAAGGGTAACGATGGCAGAGGTTTCGATCGCTGATTCAGGCAGCATTCCAACGCTTATCAACAACTTTGTTGAGACCATTGAAGGCATCGGGTTTAACCCGTTTAAGGGCTTCTGACAATGGCAGCATCTATCCCTTCAAGCAGTCAACAGTACGACCTGGGCTTTGCCCGTTGGGTTTATCAAAACATCAACGGTGCTGACAAACTGTCAATGTGCATGCAATGCGGCGCCTGTTCGGGTTCCTGCCCGATCGGCACTGACATGGATCATGGGCCACGCAAGCTGTTTATGATGGTCAGGGCGGGTATGAAAGAAGAGGTGTTTAATTCCAACACTTTATGGAACTGTACCTCGTGCTACCGCTGTACAGTCCGTTGCCCGCGCGGGATACCGGTCACTTATATCGTGCAGGGCCTGGCCGCCAAAGCAAGCCAGTTGGGTTATGCCAGTGAACAGGATGCGGCCCGGTTCGCGCGTTCATTCTGGTGGAGCGTTACACGCTTTGGCCGTACCGACGAAAGGCTGGTAACAACAAAGTATTTTTTCACTTTTGGATTCGTGCAAGGCATTAAGCGGTCACTCGAAAACTTGAAGTGCGGCATAGGTATGGTCAGGAGGGGACGCATGCACCTGGGGCCCTCAAACAAAGTGTCGGCCAGGAAGGACTTGCGGGCAATACTGATAAAAGCACAGGAAATCGAAGCACGTGAGCAACAGCGTGGAAGCGAATCATGAACGACCAAGGTAAAAAGAAATTCGTCTACTATCCCGGTTGCAGCTCCCAGGGCACCTCAAAACATCTCGATGAATCCCTGCGCGCCATCGTCCCGGCGCTCGGGCTTGAAATGGAAGAAATCGATGACTGGAACTGCTGTGGCGCCTCGGTCGGCAATATCGGTGGCGGGCGTTTGGCAACGACCACACTATCGGGGCGCAACCTGGCAAAGGCGGAGCAACAACAGGCAACCGACGTCATCACCGGCTGCGCCGCCTGTTATTTGAATACCCACGGGGCCAACGAGAAGATCAAGGCTGACATTGCTTTGCGGCGCAACGTAAACGAGTCGTTGGCGGTCGCCGACATGTCCTATGAAGCGAACCTGCAGGTCCGCCACGCTTGCGAGGTCATCGTCAACGAGGTCGGTATCGACAAGATCAAGGAGCGGGTTACCAACCCCCTCAAGGGGCTGAAGGTAGCGGGTTATGTGGGCTGCCAGACCGTACGGCCATTCGCCAACACGGAATCCGGTGGCGCATACGATACCTTTGATGATCCCGAATTCCTTGACCAGTTTACCGAGGCTTGTGGCGCAGAGGCGGTAGACTATGATGTTAAGACCAGTTGCTGTGGTGGTTCGATTGCAGTCATTTCACCGGAGAAAACCCTCCACCTGATCAAGGAAATCCTGCAAGCTGCGGATGACGCGGGCGCTGACGTCATTTCTACACCTTGCCCTTTGTGCCAAACCAATGTGGAGATGTATCAGCCAGTGATCAACAAAAAATTCGGCACTGATTTCAATATCCCGGTAGTGTTCTACAGCCAGCTAATGGCAAAAGCTTTTGGCCTGGACGGTAAAAAAGATGCCAGCTTGCACCGCAATACAATCCGTTCTGAGAAACTTGATATCATGATTAAGAATGCTTGATCCTTTTGCATGAATAATGACAATCGAAAACAGGGTTATTCAGGATCGACTACTTATATTGAAGTGGCGACTCAAAGTCATATCAACCTGTTCATTTAACCAGACTATTCATAGGAAAAACTATCATGTCTGACCAAGTACTTGATGCAAAAGGCCTCAATTGCCCGCTGCCCATCTTGAAAGCAAAAAAAGCGCTCAAGTCCGTACCGGACGGCGGCACACTGGAAGTCCAGTCAACTGATGCGGGTTCCGTGGCCGACTTCGCGGCTTTTTGCCGTACCACCGGCAACGAACTGGTCGAACAGACTGAGCAGGACGGCGTTTATACCTTTCTTATACGTAAACCCGCCTGACCCTGCGAGCGAAAGCTTCACGAATTTGGACCCTTCGAATTTGGGTCCTAAGAGCTTAAGTATTAGTCTCAATGCGTCGAGGTGGCGTGTGCGGGCGGAGAAACTGCCCTCCATAGCTACAGTTTAATAGCTCCGAAGTTCCTTAATCTTCCAGTCCGCTGAAGATCCGATCACGAATATCCTCAACTCCACCAATACCATCTACCTTGACGTATTTGGGTGCATCGGCATCGCTACTTGCTGCCCGATTTGAGTAATACTCGATCAATGGTTCGGTCTGATCGTGGTAGACCTTGAGGCGGGCGCGCACTGTGTCTTCCTGGTCATCATCACGCTGGATCAGGTCCTCGCCGGTGACATCGTCCCTGTCTTCCAGCCTGGGTTGGTTGTAAATAATATGATAGGTGCGGCCTGACGCCAGATGCACACGGCGACCGGCCAGACGCTTGATGATTTCTTCATCATCCACTGCAATCTCCACCACGCCACCCACTTGTACACCAGCCTCCTGCAGGGCATCGGCCTGTGGAATGGTGCGTGGAAAGCCGTCAAACAGAAAGCCGTTTTTGCAGTCGTCTTCCTGGATGCGCTCCTTGACCATGCCGATGATGATGTCGTCGGACACCAGTCCGCCTTCATCCATGATTTTTTTGGCGGCCACACCCAGTTCGGTACCGGCCTTGACGTGGGCACGCAACATGTCGCCTGTGGATATCTGGGGAATACTATATTTTTCCGTAATATACTTAGCCTGTGTACCCTTGCCGGCACCGGGTCCACCTAAAAGAATCAAACGCATTTTGTTCTCCCTGGATTGATCGTTGATAGCCTGCGGGAAAGTATGGAGCGGCGATTATAGCCAAATGAGTTAAAGCTTGCGTCGCCTGAAAGCGAGCGATCTGGCGACCCCATATCGGGGACTCCAAATAGCCTTCACCCGTTTTGAAAGGTGAATTATGGTTCCATGAAAAGACCCCCTGGGACAACAAGTCCCAGGGGGCAGAACACATTTTACTTTACGTACTATCCTATTCTTGCTTTACTTTGCTGCGCTTTTTTCGAGTGCTTTAACTTTCTTCTCGAGCGCTTTAATTTGCTTATTTACCTTGCCAAAGTTATACCACTGTTCGTTCTCAACAGGATAGGCCAACTGGGAACCCCAGACCCGCCACGACTCATCCCAATTCGCTGGATCCTTGAACCCCAGCAGTCTGAAATGCAGATAGGCCAGGGTTGAACGTGTTCCCGTCTGACAATAGGCAATCGTGCGTACATTTTTATCGAGCTTGCTGAAGGCTTCGATTGCTATGTCCGGCTCAAGATAGCCAGTGGTCACCATTTTACCGGTAGCCTTGTCTTCCTTTTTAACCACGGTAGTGATATGTGACACATTCATGGTGACATTAGGTACGTGACCGCCGCGGAGTGCTCGCATGTCTTTGCCTGCAAACTCTCCCGCTGTCCTTGAGTCAACGAGTTGTGTCGTTGTTACCTTACCAGTTGCGATATCCAGAATCTCATCGGTAGATGCATAGCGGCTTGCGACAACGTTGGCCTTGAATTCTGCAGGACTCTTAATGACAGGTGTGCTGTCCAGTCTGTTGCCGGCCTTACGCCATGCATCGAGACCACCGTTTAAGACATGCACCTTGTTGTCGTGGCCCAGATACTCCATTATCCAGAAGCCGACCGTGGCATCCGTCAACGTTTTAATGTCACCGTGATAGAAAACAACATGGGTGTCGTTGCTAATGCCCACTTTGCCGAGTAATTTCTCGTACTTTGAGATATCCCTGAACGCTCTTGATGTTGCATCCCTGAGAGCCTTTTTACATCTATTGCCCAAACTGATCGCGCCCGGGATATGGCCCTTGGCGTAGTCCTTCAGGTCTCTGCAGTCTACAACTACCCAATCTGCTTTGTTGATGTTATCTTTGACCGACTCCGGGTTAACCAAAAGATCGGGATTTGCCCATTCTCCTGCAGTTGCCGTTACAGCCCAGCCTCCAATGAAGAGACCAAGAGCGCCTATACTACAGACTCGCCAAAATACACTTTTCATAGCTAACCTCCTAAATTCATAGGTAAACGTTTATTGTTTTGTGTGCCTGTATGTGTCACCTTTGTAAACGTAGCATTAACCAGAAAAGCTCTCCCCATCGGTCAATTTTGTATATAGCTGCTAATATACAGCGGGTGGCACCCAATGCATACACGCTAACAGCCTAGTATATCTGGGGACGAAATACCATGTCTGTGTCTAACATCGAGAAGATCATTAGTGTGTGATGGCGAATTTTGTCTCTGTTATCATCCCTAATTACAATGGAGCGGCCACCATAGCACGGTGTCTTGAAGCCGCCCTGGCGTCCAGATATCCCCGCTTTGAGGTCATCGTGGTGGATGATTGTTCGAGCGATAATTCCGTCGAGATTATTAATCAATTTCCTTGCAAGCTGGTCCGGCTTGAAGCACATGCCGGCACATCGCGGGCAAGGAATGCGGGAGCGGCACATAGTAAAGGCGATATACTGTTCTTTACCGATGCCGATTGCATGCTCAAAGAAGATACCCTGGCACATGCGGGCAAGGCTCTGGCAACCGCAGGTTCTGATGTGGTGATAGGTGGGACATACACACGCATACCCTTTGACAATACCTTTTTCAGCCTCTTCCAGTCAGTTTTCATTCATTATTCAGAAACCAAACGGCAAACAAATCCTGATTATGTCGCTGCCCATGCGATGGTGGTCAACGCGGAAGTTTTTCGTGATAGATCCGGGTTTTTAGAGGATTTTCTGCCGATACTTGAGGATGTGGAATTCAGCCACCGACTACGCCGAACCGGTTGCAAACTTGCCATAAACCCGGCAATCGAGGTACGGCATATCTTTAACTTTTCCCTGTCCAGATCATTTGTCAATGCTTTTAATAAATCTATGCACTGGACGATATATTCGATTGACAACAAGGACCTGTTTGTGGATTCCGGTACAGCCTCGGTGGAGCTAAAGACCAATGTGCTGGCTTATTTCCTGATAGTACTGTTGCTGCCTGTTTTTTCGCTTACCCAGAGTACGACAGCGTTAGTGATTATCGGGTTTGTGTTGGGAATAAATCTGTTGATAAGCAGGCGCTTGCTACTGATGTTTTATCGTGCCGGCGGAGCGGTATTTTTCATGGGTGCTGCATTATATTACTTATTACTATACCCCTTGCCCGTTGGGGCAGGTGCTATGCTTGGCGCAATTAGAAGTTTCATGCGGACTACGAAGTCAGGGATAAACCCATAATGTATTCGCCATTTCGTTATCTGGGGTCAACTATCCGGAAAAGAAGGCCGATTCACCTCACGTTCTTCGTAACGCGCAAGTGCAATGCAAGGTGCCCTTTTTGTTTTTATATTAAAAATGCCAGAGAGCAGGCTACAGACACAAAAGAGCTATCTCTACAGGAAATCCGGAAGATCTCTCTGTCAATGGACAACCTCTTGTGGCTGGCCTTTTCCGGGGGCGAGGTTTTCCTGCGCAAGGATATCGTTGCTATAAGTCAAGTACTCTATGAACAAAACAAACCGTCAATTATGCTCTATCCTACTAATGGTCATTTACCTGATTTGATCTATGCCAGGATTGAAGAGATTCTCAAAATCTGTAGCCGTTCCATTGTTGTTGTAAAACTCTCTATGGACGGGCTTTATGACGATCATGATACGCTGCGTGACACCCCCGGCAGTTTTAAAAAGGTTTTAAAGACATATCACTTGCTCGGCGAACTACTTGGTCGGTACCCGAACTTTGAGCTTGGCATCAACACGCTGTTTTGTGCCGGGAACCAGGACAAGATGGATGAAATTATCGACTTTGTGAAGAGTCTCAAGCACATTAACACGCATACGATTTCACTGGTACGGGGTAACCTGTTGTATCCACAATACAAGCAAGTCGATCCCTGGAAGTACCAACACGCGATAAAAAGACTGCAGGAAAGCATAAGAAATAAAACTTCCAGGACCTACCGGTTCAAAGGCGCGACTCTCAAAGCAGCCCAGGATAATCTGCAGCGCCAGTTTATTCATATGACAATGCAAAAACAGGAGAGGCAGATTCCCTGTTATGCAGGGCGGTTAAATCTGGTTATGACAGAATCCGGTGAGGTTTACCCCTGTGAAATTCTTTCGACGAGTTTTGGTAATATCAAAGACTTTAATTACAACATGGAGGAAATTATTCAATCAGAGAGGGCTGAATCCATTCTGGATTCTATTAATAATAACCAATGCTTCTGTACGCATGAGTGCAATTTTATTACAAATATCCTGTTCAACCCCAGATTGTATCCTGCCCTGGCAAAGGAGTACCTGCAGATTAGGGGGCGTTCTCAATTAGCCAAGTTGTAGAGAGGTTTGGTTATTCCAAATGAACGACGAACAACGCAGTATGGCGTTTTTTCAGGCGCAACCCGAAGGGCCGGGTCTGTTTTTCCGCCCAACGGCGTTATCATTCGCTTAAGTAGAGCCTGCTCAGAAAGT
>VAPH01060518.1_pt1 | contig 15603 bp, 11 predicted proteins | sample 3393861 | NCBI WGS metagenome assembly VAPH01 (sample SAMN08290439, study PRJNA428436) | hydrothermal vent metagenome | isolation source: Deep-sea hydrothermal vent chimney | place: Atlantic Ocean: South-mid Altantic Ridge | reverse complement strand
TATTCATAACTTTCTTCTCCTCTGGATTCAAGGGGAAAGTTTACGCTAACGGCTCAGAATGGAAATAACGGCCTGGTTTGGCCGGTTACCTTACTCATCAGGTACTTTTGTTTTTTCGGAAAGCCTCCTTAGTACAACGGATAAGCCTCCAAATAAATACCATTCATAACTAGTCAATCCGTAACTTGCAAAGCTAAATACGATATTCATTAACAACCAAGCCTGCATTGCATTTGTAATATTATATAGATATGGAAATTCTTCTTGTTTACTTTCAACACAGTCCTTTGAATATTTAAAATTATATATAATTTTCTTAATGAACATTAAAAATAATATCAAGCCAATCATACCCAATTCTTGCATGATTTCTGTATACAAATTATGAGCTCTTAGATAAACACCGACCACATTAGAATTTGCTTCAAGTGATGTCCCTACTCCATGTCCAAATAATGGCCTCTCCATAATGACTATAAAATCCCTTTTTATGCCACTCACCCTGCCAGATGCTGTTGATGCGCCTCTTACGTCATCACGAGTTATTGACAGATAACGTTCTTTCTGAAGTTGAGATAGATTCGGGTAGATTACGGCAATCGCTATAAGAGCAACAGCGAGATAAAGAGCCTTTTTTTTTGATTTCCATAATATTACTAAAAAAACGACAGCTAGCGTTATTATTCCTGTTCGTGATGCCGTTAATATCATCGCATACAACAACAGTGGCAATATAATAAAATAAAGAAATTTATACTTCCCACTAGAATTTATGGCGTTATAATGTAAAAAAGGTATTACTGAAACAATTACAAAAGCTAGGCCGTTAGCATTTACAACATCATAGGGCGAACCGGACAGCCTATTCATCATCTCAGTTACCATGTAGGTTGATGATCCCCAGTAGCCTGTAGTTTGATGTAAATACAATGGTTCTAATACTCTGAATACTTGGCATCCCATAAAAACCACAATAAATGTTTTTAATCGTTGCTCGGTATTTATAATTGATATAGTAAAAAAGAAAAATACCATTGCTTTAATTAGACTTGGAAATCCCATGCTCAGTACAGATCCTGGCCACCGTACAACGGGCAAAGTAATTATCACATAAACAAGTATTCCAACTAATATTTTAGCTGTACTTCCGTAATCTCCTTTTAGATCTGGCGAGCTTTTCTTTTTGCCAAATATAATTAATGCAGTAATTGCAATAACCAGCAAAAAATCAAACCGAACCGGCGCAAGAATCGGGATTCTTGCTGTCATATGCAGAAAAAAACTAACAATAAATAAGAGATATAGTCTATATGCCCACATATAATTAAATATATTCTTGTAATTCTTACTGTGAATAATTTATTATAGAATTTGTACTATTTTCATACATTAACAACTTTTTTATAGACATTGTGATATTTAGACGCCATAATTTCACTAGTATAATACTCGAGAAAAACTTGGTATGAATTACTAGTCATTGTATCTCTAAGCAACTTGTTTTCATAAATGGATTTTATGTTTTCTATTAGAGCATTAACATCTTTTGGCAATACTAATAATCCTCCTATGCCATTCTCTATGACATGAGGTATACCGCCAACATTTGTTGCTATTATAGGAACTCTATTTTTCATGGCCTCCAGCAAGGTAATAGGCAACCCTTCGGTTAAAGATGGCAGAGCCATTACGTTAAAATATTTAAGGTAATATTCTGAATTTTTACAATACCCTGAAAAATATACTTCTTTTTCAATGCCAAGTCTTTCGACAAGTGATTCCAGCCTTTCTCTTTCCGGCCCATCCCCCATTATAAGTAACCGGATATTAAGTCCTTGCGCTAACAAGCCTCCCACTGCGTTAATTAAATATTTATGCCCTTTCTCCTCTGACAAACGACCTATAGATCCAACGATAAAGTTATTTAGGCAAAACTCTTTAATTAAACTCCCCTGTTCATTATATTTTACAATAGAGCCAGCGATACAATTATTCTCCTTAAAAATACCATTATTTATAACTTCAAAGTTAAATTTTTTCTTGTTTTTAAGTTGTTGGACATTTAACATTGCCCTGTTTACCAAGATTACTGCGTTAAAATAACGTAAGATCTGAATATCTAACCATATGTAGAACCACATTCTGTTAATCTTTTTTTTCGCTATATAACCATGTAATGTACAAACTATGGGTATTTTTCGTATAAATTTTGGCATACATCCAAATAATATGTCTGCTTTATATCCATGACAATGCAATAGCGTCACTTTTTCTTTCTGTGCCATTTTTATAATTTTATATGCGCCAATAATATTAGGACCATCCCACATTCTCGCAGGTATTATACGATGTCCTCTTCTCCTCCCCTCCTGTTCAATATCTTTTTCACCTGAGTTACGAGACCCAATACTGATAATGGTTGGTTGTAGATCCATTTTTTCCTGCTCAGCAACCAAGTTTAATAGCATCACCTCTGCACCATATAAACCACCACTGTCAATTACATGCCAAACCTTTACCATCTCAACACACCTTACATATATTCGTGAATTCAATTTGTATATTCAACTCATACCCTTTATTGAAAAAGATAATCTGTGATAACTTCAAGCCATCCAGAACTTACCATGTTACAAAGATACTAGATTTATGCACTTATGAAAGAAGAATTTTTGCAACCACAAATCGTTGATATAGTTGCAGTTCACAAACCAACTATCAGCGGGAAATACTCCATAGCGTGAACTTACGTGGCTTTTGCCCCTGGAAACATTACGCTCTGCAGAATATAGGTAACGGCATAAAGTCACGTCCCATATTTATCCAATCATATAACACCTCATGACACAGCGTCTGCCTCAGACTGGAGTCCTGAGTAAATTAGGAACTGGCTATATAATGACGACCATATCCTCATTAGCCATGACTAGATCTACCAATATATCCTGACTGATAAACAGGCCAGCAGCATACATATTTTATCGTCATCTACGGTGTCAAAACAACGCAAGAAGCGTTTTGGCTGAATCAAAATAGTTTAAACGCCCGATTTTACTTTGACTATCCATTTTCTTCATGGGGACGAGGTCTCAACGAAAGTACCAATGGCCTTATTCGGTAGCACTTCTGAAAGAAACATAATGTCACAAGTCTCCCCCACCAATAAATCGAGAGTGCGGTGGATAAATTGAACAACAGCCTACAAAAATATTTTATCTTTAAAACGCCAAATGGGGTGTTTTCTGTATTAAATCTAACGCCATGCTAAATCTGAGTTTTTATTATCTTGATGGTACTATGAGATAAATGCGCGGCAATTATCTTGAGCGCATCATTACTGAAAGGTACTCTACGCCATGAAGTGTTTTTCGAAATTGTTGCATATTATCGCCTACAGCATATCGTCCTAATTCATATAAGTCCCCAGTTAAATCCCCATCATGATACCCCACTGTTGCATTCGTATAACCTGCAGTTTTTACCATAGACTTAACTATTTCATTAAAATCATCGCGAGTTCCATTGGGGTAGGCAAAAGAGTTTACTGGAACTCCTAATTTGTTTTCTAATGCTTCTTTAGAATCAATAATTTCTCTTTTAAGCTCATCTTCAGTAAGCTTAGTTAATTTCGGATGCGAAAAAGTATGTCCCTCTATTTTTACATTATATTTAATCATTTCCTGTATTTGATTCCAGTTAAGTGCTCTGTATTCTTCAACAGGTGAATCTGGAACTTGCACCTTTAAATCCTGTGCGATATTTTCAATAAAATCTAATTTTTCTATATTTGACAGCGCTAGACAATAATCCGCTATATCGTTCCAAACAATATTGCGGTTTTGCTTACCATTTAATTTAAACCTGACTTCGGAACTATCTAATGTTAGGCTGAAATTCTTATATTTTGTTGAGCATAAAATATATCTTATTAGATCAGGCCATAGCCATATTTTACCTTCTATAAAATCATATGTAGCATACAATGTAACTGGAAGTTCCAATTTTTTTAGAATCGGAAACGCATATAAATAAAAATCCTCATAACCATCATCAACAGTGATAACAATTGTATTTGGTTCAACAGGCTGATTATTTATAAGCCTAGTTGTCAGTTGCTCTAACGCCAAGACATTAAATTGTTGCTTTATTAACAACATTTGCTGCTCAAAGATAGTCCGCTCCAACCCATGGATATTTTTTTCTTCCCCAAATCTATGGTACATTAAAATAACTGGACTAGAGCGAGTAAGCCATTTTATGGCCTTAAACGCACCGAAATTTCCTGCAATATCAGCAATCTTATTTAACATTTCCTTTTGCTTTCGCTAATTATTTCTGACATTACTAAAACACACTTTGTATTAACGTTATGTCTCAGAATAGTAATTTATTTTCTATTAATCAATATCTTGACTAATCCTTTCCATGCTTGCATGTAATTTCGTTTTGTCTTCAGCGCCTTAGCAAAATATTTTATTGCATCTAATTTGTTATTTTCATCTAAAAAATAACCATAAGCACGGCCTACATATAAATTGGCCCATGCTTCATTTTCTACTGACTTGTTAACTAATCCTGGATACTGTGATAAAAACTTACTCATTATTCTCGCTGCACATTCATAGCGTTTTTCTTGATTATGTGACATTTGCCCCTCCCACTGCCGATAAAAATATGCTTTCTCGTCTAAGAAGTATATTTCATATTCAGTTGAGATTCGCAACCATAAATCCCAATCAATCCCCATCGGTAAAGATTCATCAAAAATACCTACTTTTTCGAGACATTCTTTTTTTACTACTGATGCCATTCCATTTACAAAATTTGTAATCAATAATTGTTCTGTCACTTTGCCATTGTAATATTTACGAGGTACAGTCCCAAGCATTTTTTCGTTCTCGTCCATCAAAACAAAGTTTGTATGAACCAACCCGATATTTTCATTAATTTCGAAGCATGGCATTTGTTTTTCTAACTTTGTTTTACTCCACATGTCGTCCGCATCTAAAAATGCAATATAATCTCCTTTAGATGCCATTATTCCTTTATTTTTAGCTTTTGCTTGTCCTTGATTGCTCTGATAGTGGTAATTAACTCGATCATCATTCTCAAAATGTTTCATGACCTTCTTAGTATCATCAGTCGAGCCATCATCCACGACGTGTATTTCTAGTGAAGGGTAGGATTGATCCAGAATTGACTGAACTGCAGATGACAAATACTTGCCCATGTTATAGCTTGCAACAACAACACTTACTAATTTAGTATTTTTTAAGTTCTGCATAATCACATACTTTCTTATATATTACATATTGCAAATCTGTATTTTCCTGACGATTCCTGAGGAATGTTTGACAAATATTCGAATTTTAATTCTACTTCCGCACCAAACACATCAGTAAACTCTTCCTCTAATTGTTGTTGTGTTTCTTCATTATATTTATCACTTTTTACAATATTTAGTATAATTAAATTAATATCATTTTGTACTATTTGCATTTGCTCTATCCCGGAAAACGCAGTCAATGTTCGCTCCACTAGCGAAACCCCCGCCACGAATGAACCATCTTTTCTCTTCAAAAAATCTGCAACTCTTCCTGTTATTTTTTCTACTAAAGGCATACCCCTTCCACATTTGCATTTTCTATCTGTTACCATCCCAACATCACCAATACTATAACGTATCAACGGCATTCCTTTGTTATATAAATCTGTAACAATTATTTCCCCGCTTTCACCTGGCTGTGCATCTTCACCATTTTTTTTAAGGAATTCAATAAACACATGTTCAATATTTAAATGCATCCCTTCATGCTTTTCACACTCAGAGGCAATCAATCCTACTTCTTCACAACCATAGCGATCAGATACCTTGCATTGAAATATTTCTTCTATAAATTGCCTTTCATGTGGTAATAACATCATTGATGTTGAAATTATCCCCTTTGGTCGTAAATCAGATATTCCACTGTCCTTCAAGAATTTTGCAACCATATAGATTGAATGTGAATGTCCAAAAAGTATTTGAACCTGGTTTTTTCTCCAGAGAGCCACGAAATCATCAACACTCTTTTGATTAAGATCCATTGTGTCCAGATAAATTATTCTGTCTATCAGGCGATCTCTTAAAATCTGCTTTAGAGTGAACAACTTAGAATTTGGTGGATTACCCCATATTGCAGCACGTTTCAGCCCCAAATCCCAATTAGCCCATCTGTCACTACGAATGGTTGCTGCAATCTTAATTTCTTGCCAACGTCTGTCAAAATAGATTGTCAATGGTTTTCCAGTTGACCCACCTGTCTTTGCTGACACCAAATCTTCTTTCCTATAATCATAGGCAATCATTTCATCCATATGAATTCGGATATCATTTTTCTTGAGGATAGGTATTTTCTTGAATTCCTTCAGATTAAAATCACTAAGGTCTATGTTGTTTACATCTAATATATTTTTATAATAGCTTGTATTTTCATATGCGTAATTAATAATTTCTCCTAGTCTGTGCCACTGCCTCACTCGCAATTCATGCTCAGGCAACCACTGACTACTCATTAATTTTCTTAGTGCATCAAGACGTATACTATGATCTTTCATATCCAGAAGAGGATGAAAAATATTACGAGAAAACCATGTTAAGACATCCACTATTTTTCAATCCTCAACAAATTTTTTGCCCATTTTTTAAAGGCATTAAACTCTTGCTCACTAACAACTCCAAACAATATTAATAACAAAGGAAAACTAATTACAACTAGAAATTTAAACAACATCGCTAAGAAAATATCACCTGGAATAGTTATTAACGAAATACAATACAATCCAATCGCTATAAATAACGTTGTTGCACTCTTATAAAAGTCAAATGCTATTCTATATAATTTTTGCGCAACAAAATAAATCAACAACGTATTAAGAGATATCACAGCTAATGAGGAATATAATGCCCCCCATATTCCATATGCTTTCACCAGAAAATAATTTAGTAATATATGGATAATCGATGTGGTTACATTTATATACATATAGTATTTAGTTTTTTTAGAATACAAAATCCCAAATTCAAAGTGGTATTTCAACCCAAAAATGACCATGGTTAAAGCAATAATTGGTACATAATTACTTGCTTGGTAAAATTCAGGCGTAGTCATGAAAAACATAACTTCATTTGCTGACACCGATAAACCAAGAGTAACAAATAAAATAACCATCAAATAATAATCAAATATTTTAGCAAGACTTGCTCCTGCACCTTCTTCTTTAGCTATTTCAAACCGTCTCGGCAAAAAAGTCATAATAAAAGGTGATGTTACAAGCATATGAACAACCGTGCCAATTTTATTGGCAAGCGCATAGATTCCAGCATCGTGTATTGAAATAAAATATTTAATAAAATAACGATCAGAGTAATTTACTATAGTAGTTGCAACCGATGATGGAATAAGAGGAAGTGAGTACTTCAGCATTTCTTTAGACAACCGGTGATTGTACGTTATGCCCACACTGTTTATAATAAACATAGTCACCGGAATGCAAATAATCAAACGCGTAATTATTATAGAATATAGAATCCCTAAAACGCCATACTCCAAATAGGCAACAAAATATATATTAAGCAATACAGCTATAATCAGACTTGTTACTGATAACCAGATATAGACAACCGATTTATGTAATAACCGAAGATATATCAAACCGACATCATAGATGAGACCAATAAACAGAGATAAAAAGCTCAGTTGAAAAAAATATTTATACTCTTTATTATCTAAAATCAACCCAGCTAGAAATTCCGTTGAAAAATTCAGAAGTAATAATGAAATCCCAGCGAATGTGGCTACAGTTATATATACTGTACTGATAACTTGGCTTCTATATTTTACGTCATCACTTTCATAATAAAATCTTGATACCGCACTTGATATACCAACGCCCACAACCAAACCGATCATTCCAGTAGTGATATCAACTAATTCTAATATTCCATAGTCTGTCGGCGTAAGATATCTGGTATATAGCGGCAAAAGAGCAAAGCCGACAATTCTGGACAAAATACTACCGATACCATAAATAGAAGAATGTTTAAGTAAAAACTTAAGCTCTCTTAATTCTTTCATACATGATTACACATTGAAAAAATGTGTTTTAGATTCGTCCAAAATTTCATTATAAAGATTTGTATATTGTTCCAGCATCCTTTTCTGGCTATAGTTGGCAGATACAAATAGTTTAGCCTTTTCTCCCATGTGTATGGCTAGTTCCTGGTTAATTAGTAATGTTTCTATACATCTTGCTAGTGCGTTGATGTCTCCTACATTGACAAGATAACCATTATTCCCATGTTCAACAATTTCTGAATTACCCCCCACATCAGTACATATCGTTGCTTTACCACACTTCATATACTCAACAATAGAATTAGAAAACCCTTCCGACTCAGAACACAAAACACAAACGTTGAAATCCAGAATATATGGAATAACTTCAGTTTTTTTACCTAAAAAATGAATATTATCTTTGATTTTAGAGACTTCTGCTTGTTGTAAAACCCCACTCAAATCATATGATGGATCATTGTCTCCTATAATAACTAATTGCGCATTGCTTAAGTGTTGATGTACTTTAGTAAACGCATTGATTAAGTCGTTTATACGTTTTATAGGTCTTATGTTTGCCACAATGCCAACAATAGGTATTTCAGGAGACAATTTGAGATCTGCACGAAGAACCGGTTTTGTGTACTTTTTAAACCGGCTGGAATCATAACCATTGTATATTATTTTTAATTTTTCACTGTGGATTTTTTCTCTTTGCCGTGTAATTCGTCCAACAGCCTTGCTATTAACAACAACTAAATCAACAAAGTATTGATTAAATTTCAATAAAACTAAATTTAATTTGGTATACCAAAACCCCATATCTCTACGGGAAATGATTACCTTTATTCCAAATAATTTAATAAAAAGCGGTGCAATTATTGATGCATCATTGAAGAATATATGAACCAACTTAAATTCATTTGCTTTCAAATATTTCGCAAACCTCCTTAGCTTCTTTACTGCATCTACGCTTAATATTTTCTTAACATTTAGCACATTAACCTTCACAGGAAGATTATGGTTATTGATATATTCCGTTTCACGTAATACTGTAACTTCTATACTGAACTCTTTGCTATCCAGATAATTCACTAATTGCATTATATGCCCTTCGGTACCTCCATTAGGATTATAGTATTCATCTAGGAGATACATGATTTTTTTCGGTTTTTTCAGCATCAACCAATCCTTGGTTTCCAGATAGTTTGTTTCTCTTTTTTAAGAAACTTCATAAATGCATGCGCCGATGCAATATTTATTAGCACAAAATAGTATGGTAATGACACTATTACTGTACAATTTTCTTTTCCACGGAGCATATATCCAATATATGCTAATAAATAAAATCCACCTTGCATAACAATTGCATAGATATAAATTGAGTGTGATGATAGCAATTTAAAATTCAAAATTAGACAAAAAATTAATGGCATAAATGCTGTATAACGAAGAAATTTATGCGACAAAAACTGCCATGCAAAAAAACCATACTTTCTTGGACTGAACAAATGTCTCATATCATAGATTGCCCATAGGCTTCGTAAGCCCACTCTGACCCTCATTCGATATTCGTCTTCGGTTTTCCCTAGTGCCGATTCTTTTAAAATGGCTTTTTCTTCGTAAACTACACGATACCCTTTCTCAACTACGTTCAAGGGGAAAATAAAATCTGGAATTTGATCTGCCTTCATTGCTTGGTATAAATTTTTGCGTGCCGCATCGATCCCACCATCCACCCCCACAATAGAGCCAATGCGTGTTTCACAAGAGCGAAGATAATTTTCATACTTCATATAACTCGAACATCCATCACCAATTACTGTTTCATCGTAATTGATGTAAATCATTTTTCCAGTTACATAGCCTACCTTTGGATCTGATAAATTAGCTAATAAAAATTTAAGTGCATCCTGATCATATATAGAATTTGCATCTGAAAACACGATAATTTCGCCCTTAGCCAGTGGAACTGCCATATTTAAAGCTGAGGTTTTTCCATTCCTGGCTACTTGCCGTAATAACTTTATCCGTCCAGGATATTTAACACCAAGTTCTTCTACAATATCGTCCGTTGCATCAGTCGACTCATCAGAAATAACAATTATCTCTAATTTTTCTAATGGGTAATTCAAAGACAATTTGTTTTTTATTGTTTGCTCAATATATTTTTCTTCATTATAAGCCGCAATTAATATAGTTACTGTTGGCTCATAGAATGATTTATTGATATTATTTGCTAATATGTTTCCTATAAACGCAGCAAGTGCAGGATAACCAATATATATGTAAATTATTAAACATACCATTAACCAAAATATTAATTGATACCATAATTCGATTGTATTAAATTCCATCATAAAATCTCTATTTTATAATCATATAAATTGAAACATGCCTCCAAACTAGACGTTTCATGTGTATAGTCGAAAAAACATCCTTTAATCCATCCTGTTTCTCAGTACCAAGTCACGGTATAGCAATATTTTTTATAAAATAATCATTCTAAATAAATGTATAACTGTGTTCCGAAATAGTATCCACTTGGTAAATTTATCGGCCCCACAATGTTCTGATAAAGCTACGAAGCAACACCAGTTCAAGGAGGCCCCCAAAGATGCGTTTTTAACTGATTCAGAATTTGTTTGCATCAAAATAAATAGCATTAACCATCTTTATCAGCATTGGTGATAAACCATTGTTTATAATCTTCTACCCCTTCTTTACCAGAGATGACTCCATCGTTAATATAGATCAATACTTTAGATTCTTCTGGGCGCTTAAAAAACCCCAACGCATTGAGTGTTTTGCTTATTTTTTGAGATCCAAGATAAAAAAAAGTCAAGCTGTAAATACCAGCGCTTCTCATCGCCCGTGTAAATTCTATTAATAACATTTTAAGAGATTTTATGTTAAGAAAAAACATATCTTCTATAGATACAAGTCTTCCATTCTTTCGATAAATAATGTATGCAATTAATTTGCAATTTTTATTTTCTAAGCTAAATAACTTATATTTGTTTGGTGCCTGCTTAAACCGCCACTGTAAATATTCAGAAGTGCGTTCGCCGATGACATTAAATTGGTTGGAGGCTTCATTCCATAATATATCAAAACGTTTGTCGAAAACTAAATTCTCATTAATTTGTATCCCTTTAGGACGCCTATAAAATATTTCCTTGGACTTTATACGAATACCAACATCAATCATGTTTGTTATTATTTTTGTTAGATATTGCGAAAATATTTCTTTCTTAAGAATATGGTAAGAATATAATGGTTTAACCCATCGTTCTCGAATACCCAAATCTTGATATCCTACTCTTCGCAAAATAAGTTGCGCTGCTGGTAGAGGAAACCCAAAAATTAATGGAATGTTTTGTTTTCTGATCTGTTGGATTAAACTTCTTTGAAGTTGCAGAGCCGGTCCAACTGTTCGATATTTTTTGTCAACTAATAAATCAATAGCATGCCCTGCTACTGATTTATTATTCTGGATTTTTATTTTTCTGTGAATTAACCCATTCAATCCAATGACTTCTTGTTCGGGTGATTTTAATAAAAAGCATACTGGTTGACCGGCTTGATTGCGTAGATAAAGCCATTGATAACGGATTTTATCTATAGTACTGAAATTGCGAAGCCATAGTGCTAATATGGAATCTTGGTCTCGTTCTAGGTCAGCTATATTTATTTTGTATTTCATTATTTCAAAGCCAAGGTACTGATATTTAGTGTTTAACCGGCAGAAGTATGTGAATGCTACATCGGCTAAAGCCGGTAGCTTCTGGTTACAGCTAAAAGCCAGATTGAACGGCCTGTCGACCGATTACCGGCATACGACGACAAAGTCACCATTGAGCTCTGGCAGTTGTTGATTCTTGATATATTCTTTCCAGACCGCATCTGTCACATTTCCACTCGTCGCTATCCAATACCCTGCCTAGAGAGGCTCGCCCCAATAGCACTTTCGCAATACCCTATAGTCCGTGAGTAACCTATGTGAACTCTTCCCTTGCAAATTTATCATCGTCCGCCTACAGCGGGGTATTTGCATATTCCCTATCAGAAACTTCAAACATGAACAATTCACAAAGATGTTAATAGAGTGTCTGCTCTACTTCGCATTACATTAGTTCATGACCAATGAGAGATCTTATTCACGAAAAAAATCCTTCATTGACATGAAATACGAGAACTATCAAATACAGGATCGCCTGCTTAACCATTTGGTTTTTTAGCCCATACAAAACAATCCATCTATTTTCACTGTTAAATGATGCACCATACACTTAAATAAAGGCATTTGTGTATCAGAGCCGATACCATAGCGCTTCAACTCTAACAAGGGTGTTTCCTCTGTATTGGCCCCGTGAATCGTTGTAACAGCCGCTAAAATATCATTATTTTTCATTTGATTTATCGCATTACAATCATAATCTTTTTTTCGACCATTGGGATAAGAAAAAAATCGACATTTTTCACCTGTAATGCTTTCAACATCCTGAATAGATTTATTGATTTCTTGTTGTTGGATAGCAGGATCAACACTTGTTAAAATGGTATGTGTAGCGGTATGCGCACCAAATTCGATCAACCCAGACTTTTGCATAGTTCTTATTGAATCACTGCTCAATATATGAAATGGAGAATCTTTACTTAATGATGAGTTAACATCATAATTTAATATTATTCCAATATCTTTCAACGATTTCAATAAGTTAACATGATCTTTCTCTTTCAAAACTGCCTGCAGCTTTGAACTTGTTACTGCTTTTGACACAGAGGTTGTTACATCATATTTAACATTTTCCCATTCTATAGACTTCTGTTTTGATTGATTCAGTGCTTCATTTAACATACAAAACCAAATTGATTGATCAGTGTCAACAAATTTTGTATTAACAAATATTGTTGCCGGAATATTTAAATCGCATAAAAAAGGAAATACCACATCATAGTTATTTTGATAGCCATCATCAAAAGTTATTACCAGCTTTGGTTTTTTTGTTTCTACAATTTTTGTTTTTCTATTTTTAAGATATTTCATAGCATCAGATAAACTGACAACATCAAAATGATCTTTGATATATAACATTTGCCTTAAAAAGACTTCAGAAGAGATAAAGCACCAATCTTGAACTTGTAATGGTTTCTTTATTACACCATGATACATTAAAATGGTTAAATCATTTTTATACAGGTTTTTATGTAATAGAAATGGTATATTCAAGTTCGCAGCAAATCTCCCAGCTATAACTTTAAAAATACTCATAATTAACCACACAATGACCTAAGCTGATTGACTACTTTATTTTTGATATAACTCATCTTATGTCGTATTCCTACAATAATCTGTGAAAACAAACCTTTAATGGATCTATTAAATATTATTACGTCAAATAATTTCCTTTCTTTATTGCTCCAACTATATTTATACCGTTCATCACCTTGCAAGAAATTGTATTCAACACATTTTTTTTGAAATGCTTCATTAATCGATTCATATATAATTGTTGAGCCCAAACTATACTTCTCAAATTCAGGGTCATGCCCCATCTGATAAAAAAAGACCCTGTCACAAAAATAAAACCCAAAAAAAGCACTTACTGCTCGTTCTTTATTTTTTATAAACCTTATCCATACATAATTACTATTTTTAGTATTTTCAATAAAATCCAAATAAAATTTTTCTATATTTTCATTATTAAATGTGCTTACGATATTTCTATGCAAAAATCTTTTATTATGTAATTCAAAAACTGTTTTTAATTGTTTATCTACATCCTCATTATCACAACTACAATACTCAACGCCTAATTCACTGTATAATTTATTTCTTTCTCTGCGAATATTATATCGCTTTTTCTTTTTGAATTTTTTAATGTAATCTTCAAATGTGCCCTCTATTGCCAAGTAGGGCGCTACAGATCTCACATAGCAATAACAACTTAAAAGGGGCTTTTTTTTATTAACGTAAGATATTATGCTCGAATCATCAGCTGCAAATGGAATACGAATTACATCCCATAATACTCTATTTTTCTTTAAATACTTAAAAATCGCCTCAATGCAAACATTTCTATTTTCTTCAGCACAAATAATGTCTAGATGATCCGTATACAGAGGATCAGTGCCGCAATACTGTAATACCTTCCCACAAAAACCTGTTTGTATTAGGACCGGTTGATAATAATATAATGGCAGAATACCAATAAGTTTCTTCTTATTATGAACAAATATAATGAATAAATTTTGCTTTTTTATAAAGTTAGATTGCCATGTTGAGATCCATTCCCAAGTGCAAAATATTGAAGGATATCGCATTGTTCGAACTAACTGGTTCCAAAGTTCTCTAGAATGTAAAAATTGCTCCTCCGTCGAAATGCTAACTGTAATCATATCCACTTAATAAAAATTACGTATGCTTAGTGTTCATAACTTGTACAATCAACATGACCCATCAAGTACAGAAACACCATACGCTCCTAATACCCTATATCTATAGTACCTGGGAATTGTTAAAGCCATATTTTATTGGCAATAATATATTACAGTATCAGTCATATTTCTTTTATAGCATCAATTAATACTGATTTAGCATGGAGGTATTGGGTTGTTCGTCTTTTCGACTCAATATCGGCATAAACATATTCAGCATGTTCTATACCAATCCCCATCAAATCTGCCGCTTTTTCAGCAGGCAACTCATGATTATGCGACCACAATGCAAGATCCATCTGATGATAGGGTAGTGCAAAATAAAATTCATCCTGCCCCTGGGTCATACTATAGGTATCAGTCGTTGGCTGTGCATTACATATTTCTTCTGGCAGCCCAAGGTAACGTGCTAATGAATATACCTGTGTCTTATACAAATGAGCTATTGGCTTAACGTCAGCAGAACCATCTCCATTTTTAACAAAAAAACCCTGGTCGTATTCAAGGCGATTTGGCGTTCCTACAACAGCATAATTTAATCTGTCTGCATGGAAATATTCTACCGTTTTTCGTATACGTTGTTTGTAGTTTGTGGCTGCGACAATTTGCAAGTATTCTTTTAATCCGAGTCTTTTTTGCATTATTTCGTTATCTGGCCGTTGCACAACCAATTGAAAGTAATTGATTTTTCCTTGCCTACCTCCAGTTATAATGATTTTACTTTTCCAGTCTGATTCATATTCAGGAAATGTTGCTTTCATCGCTTCATCACGCCATTTATAACAACCGATTGCTTCCAGTGTTGGTGCAATATTTTGTGTTATATGCTCAATACCTAGTTGTTCTGCGACCATTGCTCCTAAAGATAGACTATCAGATGATGAATCATGCTCAGGTAATAACAAGCCATAAACTTTTTTAGGCCCTAGAGCTTTCACACAAAGAGCTGCTGAAACTGCACTATCTACACCACCTGATATTGCAACTACCAACCCGCGCTTGTGTAAATCTGCTTGTAGAATTTGTTTCAGTCGAAATGTTATTCTCTCGACTTCTTCTTGTTCAT